>Ga0256404_1004040_pt1 | contig 28496 bp, 27 predicted proteins | sample RumenRJG_01DNA_FD_185990 | JGI IMG/M metagenome (GOLD analysis project Ga0256404, IMG submission 185990) | Bovine rumen microbial communities from Lethbridge, Alberta, Canada - RJG_01 | ecosystem: Host-associated > Mammals > Digestive system > Stomach > Rumen | place: Canada: Alberta | collected...
AGACAACCAATATCCATTAGCATCTGCGGCAAAAAGTTCGCATTAAATAAAAGTTCGCATAACACACCTAATGCGAACGTTCGCATTAGGTGTGAGAGGACGGTGAACACGAAAATAGGAGATAAGTACCTATGATTAGTGTTTACCTCCTACTCGATTAGTCTTCGGAAGAAAGCTTCCGACGATTATTGACTAAAAACGTTGCATAATTTGCGATAATTTGCAGATTGGTTTGGCTATTCGACATTAGTTTAGTATTTTTGCCGCAGAATTTGCGGCGTTATATATAATATTTTGTCGCACAAAGCGTGGAAACTTTATGTATATACACGAAAGAGACAATTGGACAAACTTCCGTTGGGATGCTTCTGAGGTGTCTCTCCTTCAGGAGAAAGTATTCCGTAAGCAGGGGTTGCTTTACGGGAGGTTGAGCTCTTTGGGCTTTGACAGTAAACTACGTGCGATGGCGGAGAACCTGACATACGATGTGGTATATTCTTCAGAGATAGAAGGCATACGTCTGAACGTGGATCAGGTTCGTTCTTCCATTGCCCGGAAGCTTGGAATAGAGAACGTGAAATACACCGCGCCTTCGCACTATGTTGACTCCGTTGTAGGTGTCATGCTCGAAGCAGTGCAGCATTATGATTTGCCTCTCAGTAAAGAGAAACTGTGTGCTTGGCAAGCTGCTTTCTTTCCATCAGGCTACAGCGAAGGCAGTCAGATAGAGATTGGCAAATACCGTACAAACGAGGAGCACATAGTCAGTGGAATGTTCGGACGCGAGAAGATTCATTATATTGCTCCTTCTCCAGAACGTGTAGAAGAGGAAATGCAGAAATTTCTCATCTGGTTTGATGGGGAAGAGCAAGTGAGCAGTGTTATCCGTTCAGCCATCGCTCATTTCTGGTTTGTGAGCATTCATCCCTTTGAGGATGGCAATGGGCGGTTGGCCCGCATCCTTTCAGACATGCTTCTGGCTCGTGGAGAGAAGAGTGATTTCCGTTTCTATAATGTTTCATCACAGATAAACAAGGATAAGAACCACTATTACGACATCTTGGAGCGGATGCAGCATGGCGATGGTGACATCACAGAGTGGTTGGTGTGGTACATGCAGAAATTGGTTGATGCACTTGACGAGGCAGACACCATCGTCACCACAATCCTGAATAAGAGCTTCTTCTGGCAGAAAGCTTCCGCGGTACCAATGACCGAGCGTCAGACACAGATGCTCAATCTCTTTCTTGACGGCTATGAGGCTAAGATAACGTCAAAGACATGGGCAACATTGGCAAAGTGCTCGAAGGACACTGCCATACGTGACATACAAGATTTGGTTGACAAGAACATACTGAAAGAGGACATTCCTGGTGCCAAGCGTCCCAGTTACTCCATCGTCTATGATGCAGAGGACTTGACGCAATTCTTCACCGATGTAAGTATTACAGAAGAGAATGGCATTCAATACCTTAAAGCATTGTTCAAGGGAAAGAAACCAATCTGCGAAAGAGTCCTGAAACTTGATGCAGACCGATACCAAAAAGGCGATTTGCCATTGTCCAATCTGCTCAGTAAATATTGCTCGTATATCGTAGAAAACAACAGAGACTTATAATCCTCTTTTTGTGCCCGACACAGGCCGCAGTAGAAGAATAATGTTGAATGTTTAGTGTTGAATGTTGAATGCATTCAACACTAAACATTCAACATTTAACATTTAACATTCAACACTCAACACTTAACATTCAACATTTAACACTCTCTTCATCAGCCACTCATCTTGCTCTGCAATCGTCATATGACTGTTGTCTAAGACAAGGGCATCGGGTGCCTGTCGCAGCGGTGAGGTCTCGCGATGCGTGTCAATATAGTCGCGCTGCTGCACGTTCTTCAGAATATCAGCATAGTCAGCAGGCTGGCCTTTAGCCTGCAGCTCGTCGTAGCGACGTTGCGCACGCACCTCGGGTGAAGCCGTGACAAAGATCTTCAGTTCGGCATCGGGGAACACCACGGTGCCGATATCTCTGCCATCCATCACGACCCCCTTCTCTCGTCCCATGGCCTGTTGTTGCTTCACCAACGCCTCGCGAACGAAGGGGATGGCGGCGATAGGACTGACGTGGGAGCTCACTTCCATGCCGCGGATCTCACGCTCCACAAGCTCGCCGTTGAGGTACGTCTCGGGGAGTCCCGTTTGTTCATTCAGCTTGAAAGAGATGTGTATTTCAGGCATCAGCTGACGCAGCTCTTCCGTCTTCACGCTCCCGTCTTCGTTGAAGAGTTGATGACGGATCGCGAACAGCGTTACGGAGCGATACATGGCACCCGTATCGACATAGACATAGCCAAGCTTCTTGGCCAGTGATTTTGCCATCGTGCTCTTTCCACAGGAGGAATAGCCATCGATGGCAATTGTTATTTTCTTCATATCTTATGTTATTTATGATGCTATAAAAGTAGAGGTAAGGATCGTGGCTTACAATTACATGGAATAGGCAATGCTGATGACAACGCCGGAGCTCGACGCGTGATATTTGCCCCAGCTGGCGGCAGCCTTGAAACGGTTCAGCGTAAGCCCCGCGCCGAGGCTAAGCCCCGCGCCGTGGCTGCTCGACTTACCGTCGGAACTCGCAACCTTCATCTCGTTGGCCCGCCGGAAATTATACCCCATACCTATCCAGAAGTTATCGGAAAGAAGAGCATCGGCTCCAATCACGACATGATTGACCAGTTTATAATGGGGATGGTTGAGGTCTACAAGGGTGGCATGAATGCGCAGGGGCATGTTCACGAAGCGCTTGGAGACGCCGAGCTGCATGTCAAACGGCATGCGGTTGTAGTCCTCCTCGTAGGCTTTCAGCTCGCCGCCGAGGTTCTTCAGAACCAGGGAGAGCGACCACTCCTTGTCCGGGTCATAATAGTTGAGTCCGAGGTCCACGCCTACGGCCAAACTGTTGTAATCGGCAATATAGGAAGCTAAAAACTTTGCCGTGATGCCACCTGAGAGCCTGTCGGTGAGCAGATAAGAGAAATAGCCGGCCAAAGAGATGTCCTTGGCAGAGAACTCTCCGAGATCAACATTGTTCTCATCTCTCTCCTTCATTTTCCCATAGTCGAGATACTGCGCTGAGGCTGCCCACGAAGCGCGCTCCGTGACCACCCGGTTGAAAGAAGCGCTCGCTGTTTTCGCACCTTGCATATAAGACATGTAGTTGAGGTTCAGCGACTTGTCCGTAACCGATGACAGCAGGGCCGGGTTGTTGAAGATAAGCGCTTCGTCGTCGTCGATCACCGAGATATTGTCGCCTCCCAACGCGGCAGCATGCGCCGAGACAGGCAGGCGAAGGAAGTTGTACCCTGTCTGACTGTCGTTCTGCGCCGTTGCCTTCGTGAGGAAGGTCAGGGCCATGAAGATGACGGAGAGAGCCTTTTTCATTTCTTTTTCCAAATTATTCAGCAAAAGTACTGCTTTTCTTGTAGAATAACTGTAATTTTGCAAAAGAAGTTTTGACTATATAACGTCATTACCCGACAATAAATTGTGATACGGATATAATTAAGTCCTTAATTTCTCATTGCATGGATATTAAGAAAAGCGATAAAGCCAATTTGGACAACCATCGTTCGACAGGGTTCTTGCTCGGTCTTATCCTGGCAATGGCTCTGCTTTTCGCTGCTTTCGAATATACCACCCGTCCTCAAAGCTACGATGAAGACGACTCGATGCTCGACGACCTTGCCGAGGATCTGACCATGAAGTCGGCACCACAGGACACCAAGGATATGGTCTCGGCCATCGCCGCCCCCGCCTCAAAAGCCATCTCGCAGAACGTGAAGGAAGTGGCGCATGTGGACAACGCTGACAAGATCGCGCCGATCACGAGCAAGCTTGTCATCGGCAGCGGCCAGGCGGTCCAGAAGGAGGCTGAGGTCACCGAAGCCCTCCCGCAGGTCACCGCTGACAAAGATACGGCCGTGATGCGCACCGTAGAGCAGATCCCTGAGTTCCCCGGCGGCATCGTGCAGTTCATGAAGTGGCTCACGCGCAACCTGCGCTATCCTCCCCAGGCACAGCAGCAGAAGATCCAGGGCAAGGTGGTGGTCTCCTTCATCGTCAACAAAGACGGCTCCATCTCAGCGCCTACGATCGTGAAATCGGTCGATCCGGTGCTCGACAGTGAGGCCATGCGTGTCGTCAGGATGATGCCACGGTGGAAGCCGGGCATGGAGAAAGGAAAGCCGTGCCGCACGATGTTCGCTATCCCGATAAACTTCGTTTTATGATCATCTGACTAATATTATTAATTATGTATACCTCCGAAGAACTTCTGTCTAAGGTCAACCAATTTTTAGCCGACCTTCCTTACGACCGCCGTCCGTCCAGCCTTTATGCGCCTATCCGCTATGTGCTCTCCATGGGTGGCAAACGTATCCGTCCGGTGCTGATGCTACTCGCTTATCAGCTTTACAAGGACGACCCCGAGTCGATTCTCATGCAGGCTGTGGCTTTGGAAACTTATCACAACTATACCTTGCTGCACGATGACCTTATGGACAATGCTGATCTGAGGCGCGGCCATGAGACGGTCCACAAGAAGTGGAACGCTAACCAGGCCATCCTTTCCGGCGACTCGATGCTCGTGCTCGCCTATGAGCGCATGGCGCAATGCCCCCAAGAGAAGCTGGCCAATGTGCTTGCTGTCTTCACGGAGACAGCGTTGGAGATCGGCGAGGGCCAGCAGTATGACATCGATTTCGAGCACCGGACCGATGTCGGCGAGGAGGAATATATCGAGATGATCCGCCTGAAGACCAGCGTGCTCCTGGCTTGTGCCTTGAAGATCGGCGGCATCCTGGCCGATGCTCCGGCTGACGACTTGGAGAACCTCTATAAGTTTGGTGAACAGATGGGGCTGGCTTTCCAGCTGCAGGACGACTACTTGGATGTCTACGGCGACTCGAAGGTCTTCGGCAAGGCCATCGGCGGTGATATCACGTCGAACAAAAAGACGTACATGCTCATCAATGCCTTCAACAAAGCCAACGATGCCCAGCGTGTGGAGCTCATGCGATGGGTCACGGCAAAGGAGTTTGACCGTCAGCAGAAGGTCACGGCCGTGACGAACCTCTACAATGAGATAGGTATCGACCGGCTTGCGCAAAAGAAGATAGCTTACTATTTCGACGAGAGCAAGAAATATCTCAATGCTTTGCAGGTGCCTGAGGAGCGGAAGGCTGAGCTCCGGGCTTATGCCGAGAAGATGATGGTTAGGAAATATTAGGATTATGGCAGACTGTCACTTTATCGATACGCATGCGCACCTCGACGGCGAGGAGTTCAAGGACGACCTGCCGCAGGTGATCCGTCGCGCCAAGGACGCGGGGGTGGAGGCTGTCTTCATCCCCGGTGTTGACGCTGCTTCCGTGGAGAGCGTGATGCGTGTCTGCCGCCGCTATCCGGGCTATTGCTTTCCGATGATCGGGCTGCAGCCGGAAGAGGTGCGCGCCGACTGGCAGGAGGTTCTGAAGATGATGAGAGGCAGACTTGAGGAGAATCTTCATCAGGATAAGGAACCGGCTTATATCGCTGTTGGCGAGTGTGGCCTCGATTTCTATTGGAGCCGCGAATACGAGAAAGAGCAGTTGGCTGCCTTTGAGGAGCAGGTCAGGTGGTCGGTAGAGACGCGGCTGCCCCTGATGATCCATTGCCGCAAGGCGCAGAACGAACTGCTGCATATCCTCAAACCTTATGAGAAAGAGCTCCCCGGCGGGGTGTTCCATTGTTTCACCGGCAATCAGAAAGAAGCGGAAGCGTATCTGCGTTTCGATAAGTTTGTGTTGGGCATTGGCGGCGTGTCAACATTCAAGAGCAGCCATCTCCGTGAAGACCTTCCTGCGGCCGTGCCTTTGTCGCGCATCGTTCTTGAGACCGACAGCCCGTATATGGCTCCGGTGCCCAACCGTGGGCAGCGCAACGAGAGCGCCTTTGTCTGGCTTGTCCTTGAGAACCTTGCCCGTTGTTATAACACCACGCCTGAGGAGGTGGCAAGGATCACCAACGACAACGTCCAGCGCGTGTTCGGGATGCATGGTTAATACGCTGCCTTGAGTGACTTGCTCCACAGAGCATATGGCACGGACAGCACTGCGACCCATGATTTTGTTTTTCTCACACGGATCATCTTTAATATCCGTGTGAGATATAATTACGGAGCTGCTATGACATGTTATAGTAGCTTGGCAAGGTTCTTTTTGGTCTTTATGGCTCTAAATCTGTTAACCGCACAGGCCGGATTTAGAGGGCTACAGCCTTATTGCTCCCAACCCGGGTTCTGAGTTAGATTATTGTTGAGTGTGCGCTCGTTCGTGGGGATGGGGTAAAAGCCAGCATAAAGCCATCGCACCACGTCTGTGTCGCGATCGTGCCACGTCTGTGTTACGATCGTGCCACGTCGCCGTTATGCTTGTGTCGCGTTGTCGTCATTGTTGAACATTCACCGCTAAATGATGATTTTTAGTCTTCATATAACAATTTTCTTATCTATCATTTTGTATAATACATACAATTGTGTAACTTTGCGATAAAAGTAGCTAAAAATCATACCTATGGACAACAAACAAGGCATAACAGTCCGCAATAGGATAAAAGCTGTACTGGCCGACCACGATAAAAAGAGCGGTTGGCTGGCAGAGCAATTGGGCAAATCGCCCAACACCGTTTCCCGGTGGTGCAGCAACAAGACACAGCCTTCCTTGACCCTGCTTGGAGAAATTGCCAGCGTATTGAACGTAGAAGTGAGTACGCTTATTACAACCGTTGAAAACAAAGAATAGCCGAAAGCTATCGTTACAAGAAAAAAGCAATATGAGCAAAAAAATAGACAGACAAGCACTCTTAACGGCAGTGGAGAGTTGTACGGGGCTTACAGAGAGTCAGCGTGCCGACCTTCATCAGCTGTTAACAGAGACTCCAAAATACGGACTTGTTTGGGAAGACACGCCCGAGGAGGTCTATGACGAACTGAAAGAAGAGATACCCGTAATGAACGAGGACAGGAGCAAGGCAATTGTCAACGGCAACGAGTATCCCAATCATGTCATCATTGAGGGCGATAATCTTCACGCCCTCACCGATCTTTGCTATACTCATGCCGGGAAGATTGATGTCATTTACATCGATCCGCCATACAATACGGGTAATAAGGACTTTGTCTACAATGATTCCTTTGTAGATCGAGATAATGGATTCCGCCATTCTATGTGGTTGTCATTTATGGATAAAAGGTTGAGACTGTTGTCAGAACTTATTTCAGACGATGGTACGTTATTCATTTCAATAGATGAGAACGAACATGCACCTTTAAAGATGTTGTGTGATGAGATCCTTGGGGAAGAAAATTTCGTTTGTGATTTGATTTGGCAGTCAACACCAGGCTCAAACACCGGAACAGACATAAAGACTGTCACCGAAAGTGTTTTAATGTATTCAAAAAGGAGAAGTGAAGAACATATAAACTCTAAGCCCATAGATGACGCAAAAAAATATAAAAATCAAGACAATCATTTAGCAGAAAGAGGCCCATATGTGACTAACAAGTTAGATAGAAGAATGACAGGAAGTCATTATTCTGAGGCTTTAAATTATGCTATAACAATGCCTGATGGAACACAACTCTATCCTGGTGGTGAAACGTTTAGACAAGATCATTGGAATTGGAGATGGTCCCAACAGAAAGTTGAATGGGGAATAGCAAACGATTTCTTGCTGTTTAGTAAGAAGAAAGATAAGTGGGCTATATACTTCAAACAATATCTGAATGTAGATAATAACAACAAACCAATAGAACGAAGTATTCCGTATCAAAATCTCATACTTGAAGATTCGATGAGTTCTGCAAGAGGAACAAAAGAAGTAATGGATATATTCAACTCGAAAAAATTTGATTATCCAAAACCTCTTGCACTCATCAAATATATTATTCGAATGGTTTCAAAGCCCAATTCAATAATATTCGACGCTTTTGCTGGCAGCGGCACCACCCTTCATGCCACTATGGAGTTGAATAAGGAGGATGGTGGCCATCGCCAATGCATCCTTGTGACCAACAATGAGAACCAGATATGCGAGGAAGTGACTTATCCACGCAACAAAAAGGTCATCGAGGGTTACGACACCCCTAAAGGTGAGCATGTGGAAGGACTGCATGACAACAACCTGCGCTATTTCAAGATGGACAGTGTATCTCGCATTCCATCAATGCGCAACAGAAGAGAATTGGCCGCGCACATGGTTGACATGCTGCGTATCAAGCACAATATCTATACACGGAAAAATCAGATAGGCAGCTATACGATTGATACGGCAACGATGCGCTACTATGAAGACAACGGCCGCAGACTGCTCGTCATCATGATGCCCACGGAGATATATGGAGTGGTTGAAGCCATTCATGCACTGCCCCCACTCGATGAAATAATCAACGTCTATGTATATAGTGACGGCCCGTATGCTTACGAAGACGACTTCGCTGCCGTCGCCGACCGTGTGAACGTCATCGCCTTGCCAGGTCCTATGCTCAAGACTTTCCACCGTATTGCTCCGGAGATGAACGATGTTCAGGTTGCGGAGCCTGACAGAGAACTGACGGAGGGAGAGGCTGATGACACAAGTAATGATTTTAACGATGGAGAGGAATAAGCTATGCTGGAACTGAAAGACTATCAAGTACAGGCTGTAAGAGATCTGAAAGCCAAAATCAAGAAGCAACTCAATCTACAGGTGCGCCGGAAAAATATTATCCTGAAAGCGCCCACAGGTTCCGGAAAGACCGTGATAGCCTCAGCGCTGCTTGAGGAACTAACCGAAGAGATGCCCGACTGGTATGACTCTATGGTCAAGGAAGTGGCATTCATCTGGATAGCACCCAACAAGCTCCATGAACAGAGCTATTTCAAGATGAAGAACTTCTTCTCTACTAAGAAACTCCTGCATACCATGCGATGGGACGAGATGGACCATACGCTTGACTATCTGCGTCATGGCGACATTCTCTTTCTCAACTGGGAGAGCATCAACAAGGACAACGCTCTCATCATGCGAGAGAGTGAGAGCCATCGCACCCTCATCGAAATAGCAGCACGAACGCAGTTGGAACATAATATCCCTATTATCGTCATCATCGACGAGGAGCACATGTTCGCCGGGCGCAATGCCAAGAAAGCCCAGCGCGTGCTGGAACAGCTCAACCCAAAGATAGAACTGCGTATCTCCGCAACGCCAGTCTCTGTCAGCGACCAGTATGTTACGGTGGAACGCGCTGATGTTATCAAGGAAGAGATGATAAAGAAAAGTGTGGAGCTCAATCCCGCCATTAAGAGCGATCCCACGTCAGGTCTGTCCATGAACCAGCAACTGCTCCGCCAGGCGCTCCACCAGCGTGACGTTTTGGCGAAGAAGTATGCCGGAATTGGTAAGAACATCAACCCACTGCTCCTCGTGCAATTGCCTAACGACACGAAGGAAAGCACAAACGAGGAAGAGAAACTCATCATTGACGAGGTGAAGGCCTATCTCGATACAAAGGGTATAAATACGGATAGAGGCAACCTTGCCGTTTGGTTGTCGAACGAGAAAACAAACCTTGACAATATCGAGGCGTTTGAAAGCCCCGTGAAAGTCCTGCTGTTCAAGCAAGCCATTGCTCTTGGTTGGGACTGTCCCCGAGCTGCAGTGCTGCTGATATTCCGTGAGTTGCACAGCGAAACTTTTACCGTGCAGACCGTAGGCCGCATACTGCGTATGCCGGAGCAGAAGTTCTACAGTGATGAAGCCCTGAACAAAGGTTATGTCTATACCAACCTCAGTCAGGACATGATCACAATCGTCAAAGACGACATGGACTTCATGAGCAAATATGTGGCCAGTCGCAAGGAAGGTTTGACCAATATTGCCCTTACCGCCCAGCAGCCTCATATCCCAACCATGCGTAACCGACTGCAGGCCGACTTCCGCCCCTTGCTAAGACGGACTTTCTGCCAACAGTGGGCACTGAATGAGATTAACCTGTTTCATGACTTCTTCGATCCAGAACCTGCTGAGGAAATAGAAGACGAACAGAAGACGCAAGCCATCCACAACAGGCAGAATGCCGGACGCTTCATCGACTTTGACATTAAGAATATTGTCACGGTGATACCGAAAGATATGATTCTCAGCGGCGAAGCAGGACAGTATAAGGCAGACCATAAAGCACGTATCGCAAGAACGCAAGGCGAGGTGGACACCATGTTCCGCCTGTTCTGTCGGGCACATGTGGGCGGCTTTGCCAAGAACGACTCCGCTGTAGTGTTATATGGTGCCTTGATGTCAATCATGGAGGACTTCTTTCAAGTGTTCGAGACCGATGCCAAGCGTATCATCCTTTATTACAAGAACCGTTCTGCCTTCATTGATGTCATAGACGTCGCTCTGAAGGCATACCGCGCAAGAAAAGAACGGGAGGCTATGACGGCTCAGCCCACCGTTGAAGAGTTTGAATGGAAAATACCCGACACGCGCGTTTACAACGAAGATACCCACACGCGTGTTAAGGCTACTATGCACGCCATGCAGCCCTTCTTCGCCCTCAACCGCGAGTCAAATCCTGAGCAGCAATTCCGCTTGTTCTTGGAAGAGAACGATGACTGCATCGACTGGTGGTATAAGAATGGAGATTCTGGAAAAGATAATTTCTCAATAGCTTATACGGGAATAGACAAAAAGCAGAAGGCCTTTTATGTAGACTTTGTTATCCGTATGAAGGACGGAACTATCTGCCTGTTCGATACAAAGACCAACGGCAGCGATCCGGAGGGTGTCAACAAGCACAATGCCCTTGTGGACTACATGAAGAAAGAAGGTGAGAAACGAAACCTCAAACTGATAGGCGGCATCCTGATCGGTGAAGATAAACTAACCAACTGGAAGTACTCACCAACCTATGTAGACAATATCAACAACACCTCAGGCTGGGACGTGTTCAATCCAAAAGCATATAGCGAATAAAAAGGATCAAATTTATGGCAATAAGAAAAGGACTTGACGGTTGCTTCCTGCAATACGGTATCCGCCAGGAAGACATGAAAATAGTGGAACGGGTCTGCGAGCAGGACGACATTGACGCAGAATGGTTGAAAGAAAATATTCTGAAAGCCTACCAGTCGAAGAAAAACGACAAGGTGCCAATGACCGACTCCAATGAAGTGATTAAACTGCTGAAACAAGCACTTAAAAAGATTAAGTAGCCATGCTCATACAACATATCTATGCCGAGAACTATAAGACTTATTTGCATCTTGATCTCGACATTTCGGTTAGCGATGACCGCCCCGTCATTTTGATTGGCGGTGCGAATGGTGGCGGAAAGACGACTCTTTTCGACGCCATTTATAGTGCGCTATATGGTCTGGATATCAAGACCGAGCGCGACTTCCAAGAGCTGTTCAATGCCGGTGTGAGAGATTATGAGGGTAAAGCCATCATTCTTGAGATTAGTTTCACCGGACTTGTCTTAGGCAGCACCAAGCATTACAAGATGCGCCGCACTTACAAAGTCATTAACCACAAACCGGTGGAGAATGTGCGGTTGGACTTCGATTCTGTCACCTATTCTTATGGATCGGCAACCCCAACGAAAGAGAAGTCGATCAATGAGATGGCCGTGAACAAGATTATAGATGCTAACCTGCCTAAGGAATTGAGCAATTACTTCCTTTTCGATGCCATGAAGACCAGTGACTTGGTTAAGGAAGCAGAAATCAATAACCTTATTCGCCGTAACATCAATTCTGTGATGGGGTTCAACAAGTATGCCCAATTGGAGAAAGCAGCAGAGAAACTGCTGAGTGATGAGAAGGCTAAACGGTTAGAGGATGAAAATCAGGAGAAGGAATACAAACAGCTCGTGTTGAGAAAAAATCTGGCAGAAAGCGAGTTGCAACAAATCAAATCGGAATATGATAAAGCCCTTCAGTACTCCAATAAGAATCGGGAGATTTATGAGCAGATGAAAAAAGGTGAGACCAACGATGCCCTTATCAAGAATAAGATAGAAGTCATCCGTAAACAACTGGACAACACCAAGCGTTCGGAGACAGAGTATCGCAGCCGTCTCGATAATGAGGTAAAGAATCTGGAGATAGATGTCGTCATCCCCAAGCTTGCTTCTGTCATCGCCCATGAGATTGATATGATACTTAATGTTAAGGACGACATTGAAGAATCGAAGAAGAACTTTCTCAGTGATAAGCAGATAGCTGAAGTGACAGAAAAGATTGTCGACATTATCCAACGGAAATATGCAGTCAGTGGTTCCATTGATACAGATGAAATCATTGATGAGATAAAGTATAGTCAAGAGAACCCCGACAATGCCAACGATAAATATTATTATCTTGACCGAAGCGACATTGATACGCTCAAGGAGATAGTCAAGGTGAACGGCAATCCTATGCAGTTGATTGACGAGCAGAAGCGCGCACTTGATATTGATGTAGACGAAACGCCAAAGCTAAAAGAAGATATGGAACTGTATCGTTCGCAAATCAGTGGCAACGACTATCAGCTGATTAAGGCATACGAGAGCAACGAGAACCATATCTTAGAACTCAAGTCTCAGATAGAACAAAAACAAAAAGACATTGAGCAATTGAAGAAGAAATTGCAGACCTACGACTATCAAGTTCCGCAGATACCTGATCCAAAATACGATCTGCTATGCAAACTTCCTCAGTTCTTTAAGGACTTGTCTGGCCGTCTTTTGAGAGAGAAAAAGCACAATATAGAAAAGTTGATGCGCGACTATCTCAATGTAAATCTTGTTTCATACAAGGGTACCATCGGAAAAGTGGATCTCTCGGAGAAAGATGACGAGATACAGTTCAAGATGTATCATCAAAGTGGAAATGAGATCTATCTTAGTCAGCTTAATGCTGGAAGTAAGCAGATGGTCATGCAGGTACTCTTGAAAGTACTCTATGAACTTGGCGACTACGACCCACCAGTAATGATAGACACGGTTATGGGTGTTCTTGACAAGGCTTCAAGGGAGACAGTCCTGGAAAACTATTTCCCGGATCTTGCAAAGCAAACCATCTTGCTAAGTACCGACACGGAGATTACCACCGAGAATGATTTCATCAAGTTGGAACCATTCGTTTCTAAGGTTTACACGCTCCACCGCGACTTGGATAAGCAGTGCACAAAGATTACCGAAGACTATTTCGGCTTGAAACTAAAAAAAGAGTAACGCCATGAGTGGAATCATATTAGACGGTCTGTATCAGGTAGAGGGAATCAATGACCAATTGGCTGATGTCAAGGCCAAAATTGAGGAAAGAATCAATCTGAACACCTACACAAATAATATTCGTCCCGTTGTTGTGCCAATGACAACGGTAATGAGAACGTGTGCGCTTGTCGGTTTGAGCGATGCCTGCAAGAGAGAAGTTAACAATATTCGAAGTATGTCATTGTCACTTGACAGAGCACACTATCCTGCCAGTATGTTTGCAAAGCCACTTGTAAAGAAGGCATTTCAAACGCTTATAAAGATGCGCTATCACGATATGGACATAGACCTAAATAGTCCTGCATCTATTGCCCGTATCATTACTTATGAGATGCTTCGTGGCCGTGACATACTTATGAAAGAGGGTGCAATTGAAGATTGGCTTTACTATACCCCTAAGAGTAATGGTATAGGTGGATCGCTGGATATACCGCGACTTGAATTGGTTATCGGTAAATACGAAAATGGCAATGATGCCATTATCGATATGAACAGCAGAAGTATCTCAAATACGCAGATCATCATTGCCGGAGCAACAGGGTCCGGCAAGACAAACCTATTGGCACTGCTAATCAACCAAATGCGGAAACTGTCGTCTGACAGCATGCATCCGGTCAACTTTCTGCTATTTGACTACAAAGGAGAGTTTTCTGACCCGGAAAATGCTTCCTGGCTGGACTTGTTTGACACCGACAGCACTGCTATTCTTGACCCTCTGAAAACGCCGTTGCCTTTCTCGCCTTTTAAGGATTTCGTTGGACGGCCAATCGGAGAAGTGAACATGTATGCCACTACCATGTCGAATGCTTTGTGCTCTATAGCCCCCGCAAAGATAAGTGCCAACATGGACGAGCGATTAAGCCAGTCGATTATCAACGCCTACAAGAAGAATGAGTTCAGACCCATTACATTCGATCTGATATTAAAAGAATATCAGGCTCAACTTGACGACCCCGCGAAAATCGACAGTGTAGTGTCCGTACTCAGTCAGATTGTTAGAAGCAGACTTTTCAGCGAACACGATGAGATTGATCTTATTAAGGATTGCTACATCATTGATCTTAACATGTTCCCTAAAGAGGGCATATTGGCAAAAGCAATCGTTTATTTCACCATATCCAAGCTCAACAACATCTATGAGACGCTTGAAAAGCAGGCAGTCAACGATGAATGTGTGGAACTTCGCCATTTTACCATCATCGACGAGGCACACTATATGCTTGACTTCGAAAATACTCCATTGGAAAACCTTGTACAGGTAGGTCGCAATAAGGGAATGAGCATTATACTTGCCACACAGGACATGAGTGATTTCAAGACGAAGTACTTCAACTTCTTCACTAATGCGCAATATCCCATGCTCATGAAACAGCAGTCACAAAACGATACTATCATAAAAGACTTGTTCGGTGTGACAGGAAGTGAACTTAATGAATTAAAATCAGAGATTTCACGACTTGGCAAGGGAGAGGTGATTATGAAGGATACTCAGAGTGCTTTGCTCGGAATAGGCAAGAAGTACAAGAAGATAATGTTGAACAAAATTATCTAAGGAAGATGAGCAAGTTAAATGATATCAAAGCATCTTTCAAAGAACTTGAACAGTTAGGTTTGCCCATCAGTAATGAGCAACGGCAGCTTCTGGTTGAAGCTGAGGATGAATATGTCAAGGAGGAGATTATTCCTCAAATCAAAAAGTTACTGAACAAGATCCTTGATGATATAGATATAAAGGTCAGAATAGCCATAGAATATGACGGTAACAACAACGATGACATAAAGGTCTATCTGCAAGATGATGGAAACGCTCAACACCCTGCGATGACAGTCTCGCATAAGAAGCATAGGACTCGGCAAGGAGATGGGAAAAAGCTCTACTTGCGCTTGACCTTTCCAGATGGACATCAGGAGACAGGAAAGGGCGTGGATATCTTAAGGAAAGTTGTAAATAAAGTCGGTCCCAAACAAATTAGTGAATCAGGCATGCGAACGCGAGGAATTTTGCTGGTGGAAGACCATTATGTGGATAGAGTTGCCCATTATCAAAGGCCTATTGAAGGAGGATACTATTTGATGGTGAACAGCAACAACCAACAAAAGAAAAAGGAAATAGAAAAAATCAGCAGATTGTTCCAACTTCATTACAAGGTTGACATTGTTGATGAACACGGAAACATCCAAAACTAAAATCTGAAATATGAGTAAACTAAGTGATATGAAAGCCGCTCTAAAGCAAATAGAAGAACTGGGTATGCCAATAAGTAATGAGCAGAAACGGGCTTTGAGAATGGCAGAAAATGCATACATTCAATCTGATATCATACCAAAGATAAAGGAGACCCTCAAGGAAGTCTTTAGCGATGTTGATCATAAGGTGAAGATCATAATAGACTATGATGGTAATCCTGATAAAGAACCGAATGTGTATAAGGACATCCCGGCTGTAAACGCATCTACTTTTTACCCAGATCTTTTTGGACAAGAGAATACTCGTAACACAGGACTACGAGTTACTTTCCCCGATGGCAGGAAACTGCAGGATAGAGGTTTTGAAGTGTTGATGGCGATTGTTAAAGAAGTTGGTCCAGATTTGGTGCATGAGATGGATATCACATGTTGTGGTCTGCCTCTCGTGGATGATCATCGTAGCGAAGGAAGATATGGAAAAGATCAAAAGGAACTGCCAGGCGGCTATTGGCTGATAACAAATTCAAATACAATAGTCAAAAAAGCCCAGATAGAGGCCATCAGTGATAATTTGGATCTCAACCTTAAGGTGGAAGTGCTCAACGCAAAAGGTGATGTAGTGAATGTTGATTCAAAGAGGACCAGCAGTACGCGTAGTCAGCGTGCTAACATCCGTGTAAAGACTCCAGACGGTAAAGTGTTCTTCCATGATCTTGCTTGGCAAACACTCGGTGATGTCGTTCTATACGCTGGTGTGGACAAAGTGCGTTCTTTAGCATTGTATTCAGCCGGTATCCCTTTAGTAGATGACCACCTCTCGGATACTATCTATGCCAAGCAGCAGCATGAAATAGCTCCAGGATTCTATTTGAACACATATTCTGACACGAAGAGGAAAGTTAAGCAGATTGAGGAAATATCTGACAGGCTCAACCTCGATCTTGAAGTAGAAATAATATAGATAGAGTCGTCCTTTGAAAAAGACACTTTCTTGTAATTGAGAACAAATATGACAGCAGATACATTAAAAGACCTTTGTCTTTGTGGTGAAACCACAAGAGTGCAGTTCAAGGAGATGTTCACTTCACAAAAAGAAGTGGCAAAAGAGATGATTGCTTTCGCCAATACTAAGGGTGGCGTAATATTGTTTGGGGTTGAAGACAAGACAGGAGTCATCAAAGGCTTGTCATACGACGAGATACAACAGACAAGCAGAGAACTTGGTAATGCGGCTCAGGAGCTGGTAAAGCCAACAATATATATCGAAACAGAAGTCGTAAAGGTTGAAGGCAAGCATATCCTCGTCTGTTCCATTGAAGAGGGACGCAACAAGCCCTACAAGAATCTGCAAGGTGAGATATGGGTGAAGCAAGGGGCTGACAAACGACGGATAACTGAGAATGCGGAAATCCTCAGTCTGTTCCAGTCTTCTGGAAATTATCACCCGGAAGATGATCCGGAAAAGGGCACAAACGTTGACGATTTGGAAATGGCTGACTTAAGGGATTTCTTCAGAAGGGTGTATGGCCGTGAGATTGAAGACTTTGACCAGCCTTTGGAAAGCATGTTAAAATCCTTGGGCATTCTGACTGCCGAAGGAGAGGTCACACGGGCCGGTATGCTGTTCTTCGGTCGGGATCCACAACGCTTTGAGCATTCTGTCGTACTAAAAGCCGTTGCTTTTCAAGGAAATGATATAGGCGACACCAACTACTTGGACAGCCGCGATATTACAGGAACACTTCCAAGGATGTTCAAGGAGGGAATGGCTTTCCTCAAATCTTATTTGCGCCATGAGCAAAGAGGTCAGAACTTCAACTCGACTGGCATTCTGGAAATATCCGAAGTTGCACTCGAGGAACTGCTGCAGAATGCCTTGGTGCATTTCGACTTGCTTAACCATGCAGCTATTCGCTTATTGATCTTCTCCAATCGGGTAGAGATTATCAATCCCGGTTGTCTGTATGGTGGACTTAGGGTGGAAGATATTATATTGGGCGTCTCCCGGCAGCGCAATCCTTTAATGGCAGAGTTGGCAGCAAAAACGATGATCTATCGTGGCTTAGGCTCAGGTATCATCCGTGTGATGCGTGAGAACACTCCGATTGAGTTCGATAACCAAGAATCTGCTGACCAATTCAAGGTTACCGTTTGGAGGACTGCCCAAAAGGGGAAAGATACTACCCAAAAGAATATGAATTCTACCCATAAGGGAGAGTTTACTACCCAAAAGAGACTGGAGCCTACCCAAAAGAAGGAGAATTCTACCCAAAAGAAAATTTTGGAATATCTGAGAGTACATCCACAGGCTACACGATTAGAAGTTTCAAAAGCCTTAGGCGACATTACAGAAGATGGCGTGAAGTATGCCATTGCAAGGCTTCAAGAAAAAGGCTTGTTGGAACGAGTCGGCGGTAGGAAACAAGGAGAATGGATTGTAAAAGATAAAAATGATTAAGGATCTCATTCTTAATTATGCTGGCAGAAATGTAAATATAGAGTTCGACGTCAGAACTGATTTCTGTCGTTAGATTATACTGTAATAAAGGAAATGGTATAATCGATAGATTACAAAGGAGAGGTCTCGTTTCCAAGCTATTTAGCCTTGGCATTATCTTATCCCGATTATGCTACCAATGGCGCAAACACCGATTGCATCGAAGTCTGCGCATAGCGGGGCGTGGAGTTACCGATGTTTTTACGGTCGCCGGGGTCAGAGAGCGTGTTGTTGCCAATATTTATCTTGTTGTCGTTGTTGAGATCCTCGTACTTCACGTCGCCTGCGCCCCACTTGCCGCCAAAGAGATAGGACTGGTTGGCACGGCTGGCTTCACCTCGCCCGAGGTGAGCATGTCGCGGGTGTCGCGGCGATACCAGTCGAACGAGAAGTTCAGGCATAAGTATGTATGCGTTGGAGCGCATATTTTTTGACCTTCGTACCTCAGGCATTCATCACAGCAAGAAGAACCAGGTTCTATGGGTTTAGTCTGAATGACCGTATCACACAATAGAAACAAGAAAAGGGCGGTATTCAGACCGCCCTTACTTAAAGAATATCATGTGATTGTTTACTCGATGACCACGGTTGTCCACCCGTGCTTATCCTCCACGGTACCATACTGGATGCCGCGGAGCGTCTCGTAGAGCTTTGTAGACCAGGGTCCCGGCTTGTCACCGAAGTGGTACTTCTTACCTGTCGCCAGGTCGTCGAGTTCAGAGATAGGCGAGATGACAGCTGCCGTGCCGCAGGCTCCGGCCTCTTCGAAAGTGGGAAGCTCTTCCTCCGGTACAGGACGGCGCTCCACCTTCAGGCCGAGATCCTCGGCTATCTGCATGAGGCTCTTGTTCGTGATTGAGGGAAGGATAGAAGTGCTCTTCGGTGTGACGTAGGTGTTATTCTTGATACCAAAGAAGTTGGCAGCACCGCACTCGTCCACGTATTTCTTCTCTTTGGCGTCGAGATAGAACTCAGAGCCATAGCCTTTGCCTGCGGCATACATGTGGGCACGGAGCGAAGCGGCATAGTTGCCACCGACCTTGTAGCAGCCTGTGCCTAAAGGAGCGGCACGGTCGTAGTCGCGTACGATAGCATACTTGTTGCAGGCGAAGCCCCCCTTGAAGTAAGGACCCACCGGCGTGACGAAGATAAGGAACAGATAATCCTTGGAGGGATGCACGCCGACCTGCGGGCTGATGCCGATGAGCAGCGGCCGGATGTAAAGTGTAGCGCCGCTCTCATAGGTAGGAATGTAATCCTGGTTGAGGCGTACCACTTTCTTTACCATCTCCTCGAACATCTCTGTCGGAACCTTCGGCATAACGATGCCGTCGCATGTCGATTGCAGGCGCTCAGCGTTGTCCTTCACGCGGAAGATACGTACCTTGCCGTCAGGACAACGATAAGCCTTCAGGCCTTCGAAAGCCTCCTGGCCATAGTGCAGGCAGGTAGCAGCCATGTGCATGTTGATGTACTCATCGGAGCATACCTCGATCTCCCCCCATTTGCCGTCGCGATAATAGCAACGCACGTTGTAGTCGGTCTTACGGTAGCCGAACGTCAAATTCCCCCAATCTAAATCTTTCATAATATCTATGTTTAAATTCTCTTTCTATTAATTCAATGCAAAATTAGCAATAATAATAATAAATTGATAATAAATGTACGATAATTTATTCTTTATCTAATATTTTCTTGATCTCTGCATCCGTTTTTGTAAGCTTGTCTTTGCAAAGTTGGATAAGTTGCTGCGCTTTCTTCAGTTCGGTGGACAGTTCGTCTATGTCCAGTTCGTTGTTTTCCAACTTCTCAACGATAGCCTCCAACTGTCGGACGGCCTCCTCATATTTGGGTTCTTGCTTTTCAGTTCTTGCCATAATCTTATGCTTTATGAATGATTGATTCGAGTATGCCTTTCTCTACTCTTGTCTCTATTCGGTCGCCCTCTTGAAGCAATGCCGGGTCGTGCAATGCCTTACCATTATATAATGTGATGCTGTATCCCCGTTTCAGCAGTCGTTGTGGGTCGAGCGCCCCGGCACGCAGCCTCAATTGCTCTAAACGGTTCTGCTCCTTTGTCATCTTTCGCTCTATCAGCGGTTGGATGTTGTTTTCTAAAATGGCGACATGATGCTGGGCCTGCGCCATACGTTCCTTTACGGATGTGACGATGCTGTTGAGTGCCCTGTCGAGCTTAGCCTCCTGCCGCTGCCTGACGAGGGAGAAAAGGATGGGTATGCGGTCGGCGACGCGCTCCAGCCTGCTCTTCTCTCTGTCCATGCGCTGCCGAAGGGAGCCTGCGATACGCTCCCGCAGGCCGTCGATATGGCTCCATACACCAACCAGATTGTCTACTAAGAACGCGGCGGCCGCCGTCGGTGTCTTCACGCGCGTGTTCGACACCATGTCGAGGATGCTCTCGTCGCGGTCGTGCCCGATGCCGGTGATGATGGGCAAGGGGAAGTTGGCCACGTTCTCCGCCAACGCCAACGTGTCGAAGCCGCTCATGTCTGCCGTGGCCCCGCCACCACGGATGATGACGACCACATCGTAATCGTCCACCTCATCGTAGACAGCGTTCAGTGCTTGTATGACCGATGCCTCCACTTGGTCGCCTTGCATGACGGCGGGGAAAAGCTTGATGTGAAAGGCAAAACCATACTCGTTGTCCAACAGCTGGTGGCAGAAGTCGCCGTAACCTGCCGCGTTCTCACTGGAGATGACGGCCACGCGCTGGGCGAACATCGGGATCGTGAGTTCCTTTTGTAAGTCGAAAACACCTTCCGCCTTGAGCTGCCTGATGATTTCCATGCGCTTGCGTGCCATGTCGCCGAGGGTGTAAGTAGGGTCGATGTCCTGCACAATCCAGGAAAAACCGTAAGCAGCGTGGAAGTTGGCGGTGACGAGCAGCAGCACTTTCATGCCGGCATGAAGCGCCTGTCCGGTAGTGTGTTCAAACTTCGGCTTGAGCCTCATCCATGTCGATTTCCAGCATTTGGCGGAAGCCCGTGCCACGGGAGTAGCAGAGAAAATGTCTTTTTGAACGAGCTCCATGTAGCAGTGTCCCCTTACCTCACGTGCTTCAGAGAGCTCGGCTTCAACCCAATAAGCATGGTCGAAAGCCGTGTCGATCACTTCGCCGACAAGCGAGTTGAGCTCAAAAAGGGTAAGGGCATGTTGCTTCATGAGAATTATTTTTTGCAAAAGTAGCGTGAAAAATGCGAAAGCCCAAATATTTTCGTTACTTTTGCACCATACTTATATATCATGTCAAGTGAATCAGACAATAAGCAGGCAACTTTAGCCTTGGGGACGCAGCCTGTAGGCAAGTTGTTGTTTCAGTATGCACTGCCCGCCATCATCGCTATGGTGGCTTCGTCGATGTATAACATCATCGACCGGGCCTTCATCGGTCAGGTCGTCGGTCCTATCGCCATATCAGGGCTGGCCATCACCTTCCCGTTCATGAACCTCTCCGGAGCCTTCGGTGCCGCAGTGGGTGTGGGCTCGGCCACAGCTATCTCGCTGAAGCTGGGTCAGAAAGATTATCTCTCGGCAGAGGAAATCCTCGGCAACACCGTGACGCTGAACCTCATCATCGGCTTCGGCTTTGCTGTTATCTGCTTTCTTTTTCTCGATCCCATTCTCTATTTTTTCGGGGCCAGTAAGGAGACCATTCCTTATGCGCGCAGCTTCATGCAGATTATCCTGCTCGGCAATGTCGTCACCCACATGTATTTTGGCATGAACGCTGTGCTGCGTGCAGCGAGCAAGCCGCGGCAAGCCATGACGGCAACGATCTTCACCGTGTTGATGAATATTGCGCTCGACGTGCTCTTTATCCTCGTGCTCCACTGGGGCATCCGTGGAGCGGCAACGGCTACAGTGCTCTCGCAGACCTTGACGCTCATCTATCAGTTGAAGCTCTTCTCCAACAAGAAGGAACTGCTCCATTTCAAGCCGGGCATCTACAAGCTGAAGAGACGGCTCGTAAAGAACATCGTCAGTGTGGGTATCTCCCCCTTCCTGATGAACCTCTGTGCATGTCTGGTCATCATCTTCATCAACAATCAGCTCGTCAGATACGGCGGCGATCTCTCCGTAGGTTCTTACGGCATAGCATCGGCTGTCTCCACAATGTTTGTCATGATCGTCATGGGACTGAACCAAGGCATGCAGCCCATAGCCGGTTACAACTATGGTGCCCAGAAGTTGGACCGTGTGATGCGCGTGCTCAAGCTCGCCATTATGTCTGCCATTGTCATCTGGACCATCGGCTGGCTCATCTCGATGTTCTTCCCCGAATACATTGCGCGTATCTTCACAAACGACAAGGAGCTGATAAAACTGTCGGTGTTCGCCATACGCGTGGATATGCTCGTCACACCTGTCGTCGGTCTGCAGATGGTTGTCACCAACTTCTTCCAATGCATTGGCAAGGTGAAGGTCAGCATCTTCCTCTCGCTCTCGCGCCAACTGCTTTTCCTCCTTCCCTTGCTCTATACGCTCCCGCTGTTCTTTGGTGTCAATGGCGTGTGGTATTCGCTTCCTGTCTCCGACTTCATCGCTGCCAATGTGGCCTTCGTCATGTTGCTGACATATATGCGGAAATTCAAAAAGCAATTAAAACTGTCCGAGAATGGATAATACAGATAAGAAGATCATCATCAATGTTGGCCGGCAGATAGGCTCCGGCGGCAGAATCATTGCCAAGATGCTTGCCGACACGTTCGGATGCAAGTTCTACGACAAGGAACTGCTGAACCTCGCTGCTAAGGAGAGCGGATTCAGCGAGAAATTCTTTGAGCAGAACGATGAGCGGAAAGGCTTCCTCAAGTCGCTCTTTCATTTGCATGTACCACTCATGGGAGAGAACAACTTCTATAAGAACAACTTTTCCCAAGACTCGCTTTATCAGTTTCAGAGCGATGCCATCCGGAAGGCTGCTGCCCAAGACAGTTGCGTCTTCGTAGGCCGTACGGCCGACTATGTGCTGCGCGACTTCAAGAACACTGTCAGCGTCTTCATTACGGCAAACCTCGATCAGCGCATTCAGCGTGTCTGCAAGCGATACAATATGAATCGCGCGGAAGCACGCAAATATATTCACTCGCGCGAAGAGGACCGCGCCACTTACTATAATTATTATACAGGAAAGGAGTGGGGGCACTCGGAGAGTTATGATCTCTGTATCAACTCCAGCCTGCTCGGTTTGGAGGAGACTGAGCTCTTTATTGCACAATTTATCAAGAAACGGTTTAATCTTTAGCATAACAAGACAACATGAAAACATACCTCGTTACGGGAGCCGCCGGCTTCATTGGTTCAAACTTCATTAAGTATCTCTTGCATAAAAAGTATGTGAATGAGGATATCAAGATCATCATCCTCGACGCGCTCACTTATGCAGGCAATCTTGGTTCGATCAAGGATGATGTTGATGACAAGCGGTGCTTCTTCGTCAAAGGCGACATTCGCGACCGTCAGCTCGTCGACAAGCTCTTTGCTGAGAACGACATCGACTATGTCGTCAACTTCGCGGCAGAGAGCCATGTGGACCGTTCCATTGAGGATCCGCAGCTCTTTCTCAGCGTGAACATCCTCGGTACGCAGAATCTCATGGACGCTGCCCGCAAGGCTTGGGTGACGGGCAAGGATGAGCAGGGCTATCCCACATGGAAAGCCGGCAAGCGCTATCATCAGGTTTCCACCGATGAAGTCTACGGGGCGCTCGGAGCTACCGGTTACTTCACCGAGACGACACCGCTCTGCCCGCATAGTCCCTACTCGGCAAGTAAGGCCAGCGCCGACTTCTTTGTGCAGGCTTACCGTGACACTTACCACATGCCGGTGTCTATCACACGGTGCTCGAACAACTATGGTCCTTACCACTTCCCGGAGAAGCTCATTCCGTTGATCATCAACAATATCTTGGAAGGCAAGAAACTTCCCGTCTACGGTGCGGGTCTGAACGTGCGCGACTGGCTTTACGTCGAAGACCATTGCAAGGCCATCGACCTCGTTGTGCGTGAAGGACGTGCCGGAGAGGTGTACAACGTGGGCGGACACAATGAGATGCGCAATATTGACATCGTGAAGCTCACGATCAAGACGATCCACGACATGATGGAGAAGGACAAGAACCTGCGCCATGTGCTGCGGAAGCAGGTGCGCGATGCCAACGGCGACATCGACATCTCTTGGATCAACGACTCCCTCATCGAGCATGTGGCCGACCGCCTTGGCCACGATGCCCGTTACGCCATTGACCCGACGAAGATCAAGACGGAGCTGGGATGGTATCCTGAGACGAAGTTTGCCGACGGCATCATCAAGACCATCAAATGGAACCTCGACAACCAGCAGTGGGTCAAGGAAGTGACGAGCGGCGATTATCAGAAATATTACGACATTATGTACGGCAAGGAGCGCCACGGACAGGTCATAGAATAATCATGGATAAGTTTTCTCAGCAGTTGGAGAACTACCTTCGGCTGGCCCACAGCTCTGCACTGCTCGTGAGCCCGGGCGACAAGGCTAACCTCAATATCCTCCTTGAGATGTTGGGGACGGTCGACAGGGATATCTTTGTGGCCTATTACGGACTCTTTGGAAGCCCCGTCACCGATGTGGCACAGATAGCGTTAAAATACCGTGTGCCACAATCGGCAATCCACGAGATCGTAGAGAAAGATCTTCATCATCTCTCCATTACACCGGAATGGCAGATGATGATGAGGCAGCTGAAACCTATCGTACAAAAGAGAATAGGGAATACGGAATAATGAAGTTCAGAATTTGGACTTCCGGACTTCCGTACTTCTGGACTTCATAAACAAATATTTTACCACCATGAAAAAGATACTGCTTTTAGGCTCAGGCGAACTGGGCAAGGAATTCACGATTGCCGCCAAGCGTGCGGGCCAGTATGTCATCGCATGTGACAAGTACGACAATGCCCCTGCTATGCAGGTCGCCGATGAGCGTGAGGTCTTCTCGATGCTCGACGGCGATGCCCTGACGGCTGTCGTGGAGAAACATAAACCCGACCTCATCGTGCCGGAGATTGAGGCTATCCGCACGGAGCGCCTCTTCGATTTCGAGAAGGAAGGTATCCAGGTCGTACCCTCGGCGCGTGCCGTCAACTATACCATGAACCGCCGGGCCATCCGTGACCTCGCAGCCAAGGAGTTAGGACTGCGCACGGCGAAGTACTTCTACGCCAAGACCTTCGATGAGTTCAAAAAGGCTGCCGATGAGATCGGATTCCCCTGTGTCGTCAAGCCGCTGATGTCTTCTTCCGGCCACGGGCAGAGCTATGTCCACAACGACGACGAGTTGCAGGAGGCCTTCCGCGATGCCATGGAGGAAGGACGCGGCGATGTGAAGGAGGTTATCATCGAGGAGTTTATCGACTTCGATTCGGAGTTTACGCTTCTCACCGTCACTCAGAAGAATGCGCCTACCATCTTCTGCCCACCTATTGGTCACGTGCAGAAAGGCGGTGATTACCGCGAGAGCTGGATGCCCTACCAAATCAGTGACGAAGCCTTGAAGCAGGCTGAGCACATGGCAGATGAGGTGACAAAAGCCCTTACCGGCTACGGTCTTTGGGGCGTAGAGTTCTTCCTGACGAAGCAGGGTGAGGTCATCTTCTCTGAGCTCAGTCCGCGTCCGCACGACACGGGCATGGTGACACTGAGCCACTGCACGAATCTCTCGGAGTTTGAACTGCATTTCCGTACCGTCATGGGGTTGCCTATCCCTGCCATCCATCTGGAGCACAGTGGGGCTTCGGCTGTCGTATTGTCGCCCGTAGAGAGTGACAGGCCGCTCGACTATAACCTCTACGACGTATGCAGTGAGGACCATGCTCGTGTGCGCATCTTCGGCAAGCCGGTGGCTCATGTTGGCCGCCGCATGGGTGTCGTCGTCTGCTACGATAAGGTGGGCTGCGACATGACAGCGCTCCGCGACAAGACGAAACGCCTTGCGAAGACGGTTCTCGGTACGGACCCATATATGAGAAAATAGTATATCTGATTAACAAGTAATGACAATTTCATCCTTATTGCTGATCGGGGGTCTTGGTACCCCCGAGCTTATCATCATCCTCATCGTTGTGCTGCTTCTCTTCGGCGGCAAGAAGATTCCTGAGCTCATGAAAGCCATGGGGCAGGGAGTCAAGAGTTTCAAGGACGGGGTCAGTGGAATCAATGAATCTATAGAGAAGTCGGGAGATAATGCGCCGAAGAGTCAGGACACCGCTTCCGATGCTGTCTCCGATGCTGCTTCTGATAATAAAGTAAAGCCCGCCGACGTTGACAAGCACTGATAGCGGGGAGGCTACGTTCTGGGATCATCTCGAGGTATTGAGATGGATGCTTATCCGCATCATCGTGGTGTGGACTGCACTCCTCGTGCTTGGCTTTGCCTTCATTCCGTGGCTTTTTGACCACGTGGTGATGGCTCCGGCATCCAACAACTTCTTCCTCTACCGGTGGCTTGCCGCACTCTCTGGACACTTCATTCCTGTGCCAGCCGATCTTGTCAGGCCGTTCCATGTCTCGGTCATCAATCTCAAACTTGCCTCCCAGTTCTTCCTGCAGTGTGAGCTTGCTTTCTGGTTCTCGCTGCTCGTATCTTTCCCTTACGTGGTGTTTGAGCTGTGGCGCTTCATCTGTCCCGCGCTGTATAATAATGAGAAGCGGGGCGTTCGCTTCACCTTCTTCTTGGGGACGGTGCTTTTTTATATGGGGTGCACTGTCGGCTACAGCCTTGTCTTCCCACTGACGCTGCGCTTCCTCTACACTTATCAGCTCTCCGCAGCCATCTCCAATCAGTTGTCATTAGAAAGCTATATGGACAACTTTCTCATGCTCATCTTTATGATGGGCATCATTTTCGAGTTGCCTGTACTGTCATGGCTGCTGTCGAAGCTCGGCCTCCTTCGTCGCTCGTTCTTCTCCCGCTACCGTCGCCATGCCGTCGTGGCGCTGCTTGTCGTAGCAGCTTTTATCACACCCTCCTCCGATCCCTTTACGCTTTTTGCCGTCTTCCTCCCTATCTATCTGTTGTGGGAACTGTCGGCGCTGTTGGTGAAGAAAAGTTAGCCTTTCCTTTTGCGGTCTCACGATAAACCACTAAATTTGCAAAAAGCAATCTAAAAGGTGCGATTATGGAAGATGAGAATAACAAGTACATCCGTTTCGACTGGGCGGTAAAGCGGATCCTCAGAGACAAGGCTAACTTCGGTGTTTTGGAAGGACTCATCACGGTTCTTCTTGAAGAGCCTGTACATATAGTCGAGATTCTTGAGAGTGAAGGCAATCAGGAAGAGGCTACCGACAAGTTCAACCGTGTGGACATTAAGGCCAGGAACAGTAAGGATGAGATCATTATTGTTGAGGTGCAATTGACACGCGAGTTATATTATCTGCAGCGCATTCTTTATGGCGTGTCGAAAGCAATAACAGAACATATCAATCTTGGTGACAAGTATGACCAGGTAAAGAAAGTGTATTCCATTAGCATCCTGTACTTTGATCTTGGACAGGGCTCCGACTATCTCTATCATGGCTATACGCAATTTATTGGTGTCCATACTCATGACAAGCTAAAAATAAGCATGCGTGACCGGCAGATGTTAGAGATGCGCGCTCCAGAGAAGATCTTCCCAGAGTATTATCTCATTAGGGTCAATCAGTTCAATGAGGTGGCTAAAACGCCTTTGGAGGAATGGCTGGACTATCTGAAGAGTGGTCGCATAAAGGATGACACTACGGCTCCCGGACTTCAAGAAGCGAAGAAAAAGCTGCAGGTGATGAAGATGAATAAAGCAGAGCGGCAAGCCTATGACCGGCATATCGATAACATCATGGTGCAGAACGATGTGCTGGACACTGCCAAAATGGAAGGTCTTGAGGAAGGACGAGCGGAAGGACGAGCGGAAGGACGAGCGGAAGGACGAGCGGAAGAGAAATGTTCATTAGCCAAGGCTATGAAAGCGGAAGGACTACCTACGGCAACTATCGCCCGTATTACCGGCCTCTCTGAAGATACCATCCACAAACTGTAATGTTGAGGAATATGAGAGAAGCCGTTCCATAAGCGCATATTAAGACAGGTCAATTTCAGAACGACAGAGAACCTGCATGGATAAATAAACAGAGAAACCCGAGGAAATATAATATTTCTTCGGGTTTCTCGTTTAATAGTATAAACAAACAGCTTAGTATGATTCAGCAATTGGGTATGACTCAGCAGCGTGGCATGGAACAACAGCATAGTATGAATCAACAACTTGGACAATGGATAGAACTGCCAAAGATTACTGACCCGAGGGGCAATCTCACGGTGGTGGAGCAATGCAAGGATGTGCACTTTGAAATCAAAAGGGCATATTGGGTGTATGATGTTCCGGCAGGCGAGAGCCGCGGAGGACATGCCCATAAGGCTTTGCATCAGCTGTTGGTAGCGAT
>Ga0256404_1004041_pt1 | contig 28490 bp, 36 predicted proteins | sample RumenRJG_01DNA_FD_185990 | JGI IMG/M metagenome (GOLD analysis project Ga0256404, IMG submission 185990) | Bovine rumen microbial communities from Lethbridge, Alberta, Canada - RJG_01 | ecosystem: Host-associated > Mammals > Digestive system > Stomach > Rumen | place: Canada: Alberta | collected...
AGACTCCATGCGTGAGATCGGTGACGAGGCGAACTCTAGTAATGATATCTCTCTGAATCTGTCTGATGAGGTAGGTAAGTTCAAATTGGACTAAGTCCCCTTGTATCGCAGAATTAGATCGAATCTGATACGTGAAGGTGTCAGGCTACTGTTTGAAACCAAGCACAAGTAATTTTGCAAAATCTCTTTCCTGAATAGAAAGGGATGAACTATGGCAAAAATACGGAAAGACACTAAGGGCAAGGTACTACATAAGGGCGAGGACTACAAGAAGGAGAAGAAGCTTTACCGATACTCCTATACGGATCCCCTTGGAAAAAGAAGATGTATCTACTCCAAGGACTTAGGGGAACTTAGGGAGAAGGAAAAGCAGCTTCAGCGGGATCAGCTTGATGGACTTGATATGTATGTCCAGGGCAAAGCAGATGTGAACTTCGCATTTGACCGCTACATAGCTACTAAGACTGAACTTCGTAGTTCGACACGAACCAATTACCTGTATACCTATGACCGCTACGTAAGAAACGGATTCGGAAAGAAGAAACTTTCAAGTGTCAGGTATTCTGATGTGGTGCTGTTTTACAATGCTTTGCTTGGCAAGGGATTATCCGTAAGTACGGTGGATTCTGTTCATACGGTGCTACGCCCCACCTTCCAGCTCGCAGTCAGGGATAATGTCATTCGTAATAATCCTGCGGATGGAGCAATGGCTGAGGTAAATAAGAAGTGGGACGGCGAGACCGGGGTAAGACATGCACTCACAATAGAGGAAGAAAGGGCATTCCTTGATTGTCTTAATCTTCAGAAGAATCTGAAATGGAAGCCACTGTTTACCGTGATGTTCGGTACTGGATGCCGTATAGGAGAGGTTATCGGTCTGCGCTGGGATGATGCCGATATGGATAATGGGATTATAACCATTGATCACGATATTACCTATTATCCGAGATCTGACAAGAACTACAAGTGTGAATATGAGCTTGCACTTCCAAAGACAGAGGCGGGTATCAGAACTATTCCGATGCTCAAGAAGGTCAAGGAAGCTCTGGAGCTTGAAAAAGAGAACCAGGAAAAGTACGGCTATCATTGCGTTGTAGAGCTTGGAGGAATGAAGAACTTCATCTTTTGTAATCGTTTTGGCGGGCTGCTCAATCCGGCTGGTGTGAATAAGGTAATAAAGCGCATAGTATCGGATCATAACGCAAAGGAAATAGTGGATGCAAAGAAAGAAGGCAGAGTGCCGGTAATAATACCGGATTTCAGCTGCCACATCACAAGGCACACATTCTGTACGAGGCTTTGTGAGAATGAAACCAATGTTAAGGTGATACAATCCGTTATGGGGCATAAGGATATCCAGACAACTCTGGACATCTACGCCGAAGTATCGGAGAAGAAAAAGAAGGATATATTTGATCAGTTAAATGATCATGATGTCATTTAGGAAGAGTCCTTGATGGACTCCCAAGTACCACAAAAATTTGCCGAGTGCCACATCTGTGCCACAGATATTCCAATGTAAGGTGCAGTATGGTGCAGGATAACGACAAATGTGTTGTTCGATGACTTGTTGGGATTGCATGATAATGCAGGATAGCGACATTATTGTGAGCAGTCGTCCCGACAATGAAGTCTATTGATAAGTAGGAATGCAGGAAAATCAAGGGTTTCAGAGCTTGGATGTACTAAAATATATAGTTGGTCAAGGGGTTTTGACCAAGATTTGACCAATTTTTGGCATAGTCAAAAAAAGATTAGTACAGGTTAGTACAGATTGCTTAGTCTGAAAAATTAAAGATTGTATTACTTAGAGGACATTTTCTAAAGAAATTTAGAAGATGTCCTCTTTTTGATTTATAGGAAATTCCTCAAATCGTCAGAAATAGTGTATAATGAACTAGAAATAAAAAATGACATGACAAAAGAGCGAATGGTGGATTCGCCATGACGTTGTTTATGAAGTTTTTTGTTTTGGTTTAGGGTAGCTGCACTATCTGACTATGGAGAAAGAATTATTATGAGCATGGATTTATCCATATTCCATAACCTTTCGATATTGTTCAAATAGTGCAGTTTTTTTATGGTAAACTTCTAAAACCAACATAGAAGTACCACACTCGGAACAACAGAGAGGGTCATATCCGAAAGAGAGTAGAATGGATTGCCGCCAGTCCTGAATAGAACGTAGAAAACGTTGTTTTCCAGCAGAAATACATTTACGAAGATTTTTTTCCTGTTTATGATGTTTGGCATATATCCCATAGTAGCGAAGCATTTTGAAATGCTTTTCTGGGATGTGGGCAATCAGTTTTTGGATGAAGGCTAAAGCAGGAATGGTTTCGGTAACCGTTTTGTTGTCTTCGTGTCTGGTGTAATGAAAGGTTACATTTTCGCCGTCATAATTAATAATACGCGATGTGGCAATAACAGGTCTGCCAAGGTAACGGCTGATGTATTTAATGGTGATATCAGGAGTGCAAAGATTAGGCTTTGCACGAACATAAAAACCATCGGCATATTTCGTGTACATTTCATTTTTAACTTTGCGAAAAGTTGAACCAATGCGGGAAGTAAGCTGTTCAAGCAGCACTTTACGAAAAGCATTACGAAGAAAGTTATAGTCAAAATGTTTGACAGGACGCCAGGGAGTGATGTTGCCAGCGCCGCCCTCGGATATGAGGGCATGGATATGAGGATTCCATTTTAAGTCACGCCCAAAGGTGTGAAGAACACAGATAAATCCGGGAGTAAAGTTTTCAGTTTTATTCATTTTGGAAAACATACGAAGGACAACGTCACGGACAGAGTGAAATAAACAATTTAAGAGAGATCTGTCTTTGAGAAAATAAATGCGAAGTTCTTCCGGGATAGTGAAAACACAATGGCGATGAACACAGGAAACGAGCTTGCATGACATATGGAAAGAACGAAGCTGGTTGTATTTGTTTCCGCAGGAAGGACAAAAACGGCTTTTACAGCGGAATGGAACAAATATAAGATTACCACAATGAGGACAGCCATACATGGCACCACCGTGAGAAGGGTCACCACAATGAATCATCTTGTTGACATTTTCAATGACAGCAGGACGAGGATGGAGTTCGTAAATGATGTGTTCATAATAATCGGTAAAGATGGATTGTAATATATTCATAATAGAATTTTACAATAAAGAAAGACAAAGGAAAACCCCTTCCCCTCATGAATGAGGGGTCAGGGGAGTTGAGAGTGTCGAAGACACTTTCTTGTTTCGTAGCGATATTTTTTGGATTTTACAGTATTCAGAGGGGACTCATGTACCGGGACAGGATTTTATCGGCAGTCAATGCAAAAGAAGAACACACAGTACATCCACATGGGTATCCTAGAGTTAAAGACTGGTTGGAGTTTGTGAAGGACAAAACATAATGGAAATCTTGGTTCGAGAACTATTTGAATTTATTATCGAACCCAAAGAACAGTAATTGTTATATCAAGGCTTGCTCACGTAGGAATTAGTTTCGGTTTTGCTTTGTTAAGAGTGGGCTGCCGACCTAAAATATCTATGAAAGGCGGCGGTACTATGAAAAGAAAGGTATCCAAGAATTTAAGAAGTGTAATTGGTGGCAGGAGTTTAGCAGTAAGGTGTCTGTGTCTGGCTTTAGCGGTATGCATGGCATTTGTCTTTTTGTCCGTCACAGAGGTGGAAGCAAAGAGTAAGAAGAAGTACAGATTATCTTATACTTCCAAGACTATGGAACGAGGAGAGTTTTATAACATTTTCTTAAAGGGTGTTCCGAAGTCTGTTAAGACGAAAAAAATTAAATGGAAGAGCAGTAACAAAAAGGTTGTGAGCATTTACTCCAACAAGAAGAACAAGGCTGTATTAAGAGCAAAGAAATGTGGGAATGCTAAGATTACAGCGATTTACAAGGGCAGGAAATATACATGTAGGGTATCTGTAGTGAAAGATCTGGAGCAGAAGAAAGCTGATAATCCTTCGCTTAATGCATCTTCGGTTGTAATCCATTATCTTCCGGACTATGCGGTTCCTTACATCAAAAAGAATACAGCATACAATTATTCATTTCAGTTTACGGTGTCTGGAACGGATGAGAGCGTGAGAAGCTGGAGTATTGAAGGTGATCCTGCTGTGGCGAAGCGCTATCATATAACGGATAAGGGATTGTTATATAAGGTCTTTGGGGACGATGATTATCGTACCGAGTACACGGAATGTACCGTCAAAGCAGAGCTGACAAATGGAAAGGTGCTTACTGCCGGTATCAGAGGATATGATGATGTTAATATTTTTATCAGAAATACTATTTCTGACTTCAAGAAAACATATATTACCGATAAGATGACAGAGTATGAGAAGATGGAGAAAGTGGTTCGGGCAGATGGTAAGGTGTACCTTGTAACAACCGGATTCGGCAATCCCAAGCCGAGATATTATCAGATCAATGAAATAACAAGAGCTGATTTTGATAAGATAAATGAGAAGAATTTTGTGGACCCGGCGTATATATGGGGAGAATGAAAGCAGGTTTTAGGATATTGGTTTACTGATTTACAAATGATTGATAGGATAGGTATTGCCTTAGAATTCACTTTGCGATGAATTGATTTATATAAAATCCGTAAAATATTATATTTTACGGATTTTACTGTTAAAATAATTGAATTATTGCTGTGAGGGTGTTATAATTTATATAAAATCCGTAGAAACAATAAAATTACGGATTTTATTAAAAGAGGTGATAAATATGCTATATTCATACAAGGAATGCAAAGAAAAATATCATACGGATTATTCAATGCGTAAAGCCATATCATCGGGCGAGCTGGTGAAGATATCAAGAGGTGTGTATTCTGACGGAAAGCCCGAAAAAGAACTTGAGATAATCGGAAAGACATACCCTTATGCCGTATTTACGATGAATAGTGCATTTTATTATCTTGGGCTTACGGATACGATTCCGAAGAAATATTACTTGATTACGGATAAGGATTCTACGAAAATAAAGGACAAGAGGATTGTGCAATATTATGATAATAATGACAGTCTTGAGCTTGGAACGGTTCTTAAGGAATATAACGGTTCGCATATAAGGATATTCAGCCGGGAGCGTATGCTTGTTGAATTGATAAGGCACAAAAACAGTCTGCCTTTTGATTATTATAAAGAGATAATCAGCAATTACCGGAAACTTGTATATCAGTTGGACGTTGAGGCGGTGCAGGAATATGCCGAAAAGCTTCCAAAAGCCAAGAAGGTTATGGAAGCATTACAGATGGAGGTATTTTAATGAATTTGCATGAACTTACGGAGGAAATGAAGAAAATAGGTTATGAGCCGGATGATGCGGAAGCTCGTGTTTGTCAGGATATTGTTCTTAAGGCACTGTCGTTAAGTCCTCTATCACGCAATGCGACCATTAAGGGCGGCGTGGTTATGAGAAGCATAACGAATGAGGTTCGTCGTGCCACTCAGGATATGGATATAGATTTTATCAGGTTTTCACTGGCTGACGAATCCATAGATCTGTTTATTGAAAAGCTTAATACGATTGATGGAATTACAATCACAAGAGTTGGAGACATAACAGAATTAAATCAGCAGGACTACAACGGGAAAAGGGTATTTATACATATCAGGGATAACTTTAACAATACTATCGAAAGTAAGATAGACCTTGGCGTACATAAACATCTTGATATTGAGCAGGAAGAGTATTGCTTTGATATTGCATTTGATGATGAAGGAGCTTCTTTGCTGATTAACTCAAGGGAGCAGATGTTCTCAGAAAAACTGAGGTCATTGCTTAAGTTCGGTCCATTTAGCACAAGGTACAAAGATATCTATGATATGTATTATCAGTGTGGCAAGCTGAAAGAAGATAATTTGCTTAATTGCTTTCATGTTCTTATATTCGATGACAGCGGTATGCGTGAGAACAACATGAATGATATCGTGCGAAGAATAGAAAAAGTGTTTGGAGACAAGGCATATAAGTCGAAGGTTGACAGAAGCGATAAACGCTGGCTTGATGATGATATTGATGAAGTGTTTGATGGAATACTTACTTATCTGATGTATCTGCAGCTAAGAGAGAAGAAGAGAAGTTGAAAACTGTAAGCAAAAAGTGTTGACATATTATGGAATGTAGTTTATAATGTACGCATAGATTGCTGACAATGCGTACTTGTGGTGCATGATAGTACTATGAGAAATGTGATTTAATGATATCCTTGAGTTACATTTGCATAAGCAGTCACACAATGATACTCAGGGACATGAGTTTAGAAAGGAATCAGGATATCGTGAAGTTAAAGGAAATAATGAGGTCATCAAATGTAGATAAGAACACTTTTGGTGCATTTGTGAGAGAATGCAGGGAAGAGAAAGGATGGTCTGTTCGTTCTTTTGCAAAGCTTCTTGGCTGTTCTGCGGCTTATTTGAGTGACATCGAGAAAGGGAACCGTTATGCCCCGAAGAAATATCTTGATAAGATATTTGAGGTATTAGGACTTCCCGAAGAGGACAGACAAGATTTTGAAGATTTGGCGGGAGCAACAAGAGGGTTCTTATATGAAGATATCAATTTATATATGGGTAAGCAGCCATTAGCCAGAGTTGCCATGCGTACTGCTATGGAATCTAATGCGTCTGATGAAGACTGGCAGTCTTTTATTGATGGTTTGAAGAAGAAGTAGGGATGATTTCTGATCGCAGTCTGTTACAACAATATTTTGAAAGGAGACTGTTAGATGCAACTGAATTATCCCCAAAAGAAGAATGGAATGTATTTGCTTAAGAAATCAGATATTGATCCTATTGCTGAAATGGTATTGAAAGAGTATGCACCGGATGGGTCTGTGTTGGGAATGATTGCATTTTCTGATACGGAGTATAATGCATACGGATACGGTCCTGATGGAGTAATCGAGCTTGAAGAGGGTAATATGTTAATTGACTTTAGTCTTTGCGGAAAAGATTGCAGAGCAAGAAGAAGGTACACTCAGGCTCATGAATTATCACATTGGATATGCCATCGAAGCTATCATTCTCCAGATAACAGATGTTATGAGTTCAGAAAGAATTCATTTATAGCCTGCAGGACAGAGAATATTGAGAGTTATCGTCGCAACGATTTCAGTCAAAGGACAGATTCTGACTGGGAGGAATGGCAGGCTGACAGTTTGGCGGCAGCACTACTTATGCCAAAGGTAACATTTATACAAGAGGTTGAAACAGTATTTTAAGAATACGGCATATACAGATATCTTATTCCCGGACGAGATGACAGATGTGCAAGAGATATTATTGCAGAAGTGGCAAATACGTTTGATGTTTCACGTAAAGCTGCACAGATAAGGATGATCCACTTGGGATTTATCAGAAGATAATTACAATGAAAAAGGATGGCGAGCCGTCCTTTTTTTAAGGATTGAGTGTAAGCAAAAAAAGCGACAATGCTGACACTAAAGATTAAGTAATATAAGAATATAGATAATGAACAGGAGGCATGAAAAATGTACGCAGGTAATAGTGATGATAACTCAAAAGATAAAGCATATCAGATGAAGAGAAAGGGAGAATATAAAGCCACAATTACAATACGATGTAAGTATTGCAATGATTTTCTTCTCGGGTATGATATGGTTAACAATGATAATATAGTAATCATGGAGAGGGTGACATTACCGCCGTGTAAGTGTAAGCGAGTAATAAGATTCATAAAATATACGGAGGGGGTTCTTTGCAAGCAGGCAGATAATAATGTTGTAAGAATATAATCTGATATTTTTTGAGGTTGTGAGCCAACGTACAGCCTCTATTATGAACTATGACAAGTGAATTAGGGCACCACCTGCAAGGGCGGTATCCATAAGTCTTTTAAGACGGATATTGAGCACCGGAGACGCAGGGGAACATTTCAGTATGGGAATACTGGAGGTTTCTCTGTATCTTCGGTGTTTTTTTGTGCAAAAGTTGGAAGAAATATTTTTTTGATAATATGTAAAAAAGTAGAGCAGATTTGCTTCTTGAATCGTTTACCCGGAGGGAGACACTTCGGATACACGATTGAGGAAACAAGGATGATCCTCTTATAACTTATTTAGAAGGATTGCGTGAAAATACGCATTTGTCGGCAAATATGGGACTGATCATCCCTAATCCTTTTTGACTTTTAAAGTCGGAAAGGAGGCTGTTATGAAAACAGCAGACAATTTATCAATTTCACAGAAGAACATAGTTCAGTTCACAGATGCAGAGCTTGAAGCTATGGGAATGAGAATCAAGGAAGCAAGAGAAAAGAAAGGAATGAAGCAGATTGAACTTGCCTTGCAGCTTGCCATTTGTAAGAACCAGATGTATCGGACATGTTAAGAATGATACGCTTCATAACGAGCTGCTTTCTTCCATGTGGGAACAGGTGGGTAGAAAAGATGGCTGATGAAGATATTGTAAGCAAATGTTTTGATGATTTTTATGATCACAGACTGACCTATGAAAATGTTGATTACATCATACATGAAAACGGAACAACAGTATTTGACAGTAACAATAACATAATTGGCGAATATCCTACTGAGACAGAAGCGATTGAAGCGATAAAGGAAATGGTCGAAGGGTATTACGGATAAAAACGGAGGATTATAGAAATGCTTGAAAGAAAGATGAGAAGACCGGATTATTCGGTCAGAAATGATTATATGAAAACGGAAGACACAATGAATAGGGATTTTTACGAGAGAATGGATATTATACTTGTGGATTTTGGACTTGATTACGAGCGTAGTATCATAGGGGATTTTCGCCCTGCGATAGTTATAAGTAACACGGAGTATAACAGACATTCTCCGGTAATGCAGGTGCTTCCGCTGACAAAGAAACTAAAGTATGTGGACAAGCCTTATCATGTGTTTGTGGACTGCCTTGACTGTGAGGATTTTACGGCTTCAGGCGTTTGTCTTGTAGAGCAGCTTACAACCATAGACAGAAAGCAGGTCCGCAGGAAGATTGCAAGGGTAACGGATAAGGGATTGCTGTTAAAGATTGAGAGGGCAATTATCCGTCAGCTTGATTTAGAGGCGGTGGTGGAATGACAGAAGCAGCAAAGAATAAAGGTAAACAGAAGCAGATGCCGAGAAAGTTTGTGCGATACAAAGAGGGGGCAGAAATGTACGGTATGGGCTTGAGCAAGTTTCAGGAGATAGCGAAGGAAGCTCATGCCACGTATAAATTAAATCAGTTGATATTGGTTAATACAGAGATCCTTGATGAGTGTCTGGAATTGTATCGAGAATAAAAAGGCATGAATAAAAAGAAGGAAAGATTTTGAATACAGGGTTGACTAATTAGGCACCACAAAGTATAATGTGACACATAAGGAGTGATGCGATGGCTAAGATGGGAAGACCGCCTGTCGAAGAAGCCAGAGAGGAAAGAGTGAATCTCAGGCTGACAAAGGCGGAATATGAAAGGCTTAAAGCATACGCTTCAAAGTACAATACGACAATGACAAAGGTCATCCTGAAGAGGCTTGAGGATATTATATCCGAAAAGTAAAGCAAAGTCTTTCCTCATTGTATATAAGGGAGGAATAAAGATGGCAAAGTCAAGACGTGACAGCATGGGACATGCATTAAGAAAAGGTGAGTTTCAGCGTTCACAGGATGGGAGATATGCATATTCTTATACTGATCCGTTAGGACAGAGACGAACGGTATATGCAAGTAATCTTCGTGAACTGCGGATAAAGGAGGATGAGCTGACCAGAAATCAATTAGATGGGCTGGATCTTTATACGGCAGAAAAAACAACCTTGAATATGTTGTTTGACCGCTATATAAAAGCCAAGCGTAATCTGAGAGAGACTACAAGGAACAACTACATTTACAATTATGACCATTATGTCAGAGATGGATTCGGAAAGAAAAGAATATGTGACATCAAGTATTCGGATATACTTTTCTTTTATCAGTCACTCATAATTGTTTGAATTCTTGCTTGGAACCGGTTGCAGGATAGGTGAAGCTATCGGTATTCGGTGGAAAGATGTCGATTTTGACAACAGAGTAATCAGCGTTAATCATAGCGTGAGTTATTTTCCCAAGAAAGAAGATGGAGTAAATAAATGTGGTTATAAAGTTTTTCTTCCGAAAACTGATTCGGGTATTAGACAGATTCCCATGTTAGATGAAGTGTATGAGACCTTGAAGATGGATTATGAGTATCAGAAAACCAACGGATTCAGTAAGATTGAAGTTGATGGTATGAGCGGGTTTGTTTTTACAAATCGTTTTGGCTCATTGCATAAAGGGCAGACTGTAAACAAAGCAATCAAGCGTATCTGCGAGGCATATAACTCAGAAGCCATTGAAAAGGCGAAAAAGAATCATAACGAACCTGTGTTACTGCCGGATTTTTCGGCGCATCATTTAAGACACACCTTTGCGACAAGATTATGTGAGAATGTAACTAATCTTAAGGTGATCCAGTCGATAATGGGGCATAAGACCATTGAGACCACAATGGATATCTATGCGGAAGCAACAGAGGGCAAGAAGCAGGAGATTTTCAATCAGTTAAATAGTTTAGGTGGAATTCTGTAAACATTGAATGATTCCTGACTGTGTAGCAAAAATGTTGATTTGTAGCATTTTTGTAGCAATGATTCGATTTAGTACAAGTTAATACAAGTTGGTATAGGGATTGCGATTGTTGGTTTATGTTAGTCGAAAATGCTGTAAAGCATTGAAACTAAAGGGTTTTAGGCGTATATGGGAGTTAGATGTATCTAAAATCCCGACAATGAAGTCACTCGACTCTGATAAGAAGGCTTCCAAGTCTTCCGATGCTAACGTAGCAGAAGCTGCAGACGATAACAATGGATTCTTTACAGCAAATGAGAAAATCAATTTCTCTAACGTAAAGGTTGAGCCTTTCTTCGAGGAAGAAGTTGATTTCGATACATTCAGCAAGTCTGATTTTCGTGCTGTAAAGGTTAAGGAATGTGTTGCCGTACCAAAATCAAAGAAACTGTTACAGTTCACACTTGATGACGGAACAGGCACAGACCGCACAATCTTAAGCGGAATTCACGCTTACTATGAGCCGGAAGAACTTGTTGGAAAGACACTGATCGCCATTACAAAACTTCCACCACGTAAGATGATGGGAATTGAGTCCTGCGGTATGTTACTTTCTGCAGTAAATAACCTTAAGGATTCTGAGGATGAAGAGCTTCATCTTCTTATGGTTGATAACCATATTCCGGCAGGTGCAAAGCTGTACTAAAATAATTTAATAAATGCAAAAGAAAAGAGCCATGGTATATTTAAAGCAAATAGAATGGCTCTTTTTTGAAAATGAAAGTTTAAGCAGGAATGTGGAGGTGCCCTATGTTAAATATATATTTAGGGGATATGGAAAATGCAATTTACCATCCTCCGGTATATTTTGATAACACATATGAAGATGAATGGATAACAAATGAATTATCCATTCGCATGATCAAAGATATTGATAAATCTGAGGTTGTTGGTCCTCATCTTATAGAAAGTCCAGTGCTTGGACCGATTTCGACGAAAGAGTTATCTGGAGGTGTGAAAACGTTAATGCTTATGGCATTTGACGAGAACGGAAACGTGTTTAACGCATCTGCATGTGGAGATAATTGTGCTAAATGGATACTGAAAATTGCACAGTCAAAGGACTTGACAATCAATCTGCATCATATTATGGATTTCGGTGATGGAAAATTTGAGGCTAAGATATTAAATACCGGAAATATGATTCACAATATGAGTGAGTTTATTGAGGTTGCGGGTAAATACGTGTAGGTGAATGTATGAAAGGTAAATACAAAGTTATTGTAAAAAATAATCGACTACATTATGAATTCGAGATCAAACGGAATATAACGATTATAAAGGGAGACAGTGCGACCGGAAAAACTATCCTTATAAATATGGTCAGACAGTTTGCGGATCTTGGAAATTCAAGTGGAATTGACATTGTGTGTGATGCGCCCTGTCGAGTTCTTGAGGGAAGTATGTGGCAGATTTTATTGCAAAATATGGTTGGAAACATCATTTTTATTGACGAGGAAAATCATTTTATAAGAACGAAAGAATTTGCGGAGGCGGTAAAGGAATCCGATAATTATTTTGTTATCATAACAAGAGAAAATCTTTATAATCTGCCATATAGTGTTGAGGAAATATATGGGATACATTCGTCCGGCAAGTATCAGAATACCCAAAGAGTGTATCAGGAGATGTATAAAATATATCCTGCAAGCAATACTTTTGTGGATAAACCGGAAAAAATAATTGTTGAAGATACAAATTCGGGATATGAATTTTTTAAGTCCGTAGCAAATGAACACGGTATTACGTGCGAAAGTGCGGGTGGCAAAACTAAATTATTTTCTAAATTGTCGAATTGTGATGGAGAAAAGATCTGTATAGTAGCGGATGGTGCTGCAATCGGACCGGAGATGGATGCACTCTATAAGACAGCTTTAAAAAATAGTAACATTAAATTGTATTTGCCGGAATCTTTTGAGTGGATAATTCTCAGTTCGGGATTATTGGAAGATAAGGAAGTAAAGGCGATTTTAGAGGCGCCGGAGAATTACATAGAAAGTCAGACATATTTTAGCTGGGAGAGATTTTTTACGAAATTACTTGTGGATAAGACAGAAGGAACTTATTTGAAGTATCAAAAGTCAAAGTTAAATACAGCGTATTTGCATGAGAAGAACAAGAGGATTATACGGAATCGATTAGAAAATCTGAGATGACTATATAATTTGTTCTTTTGATTTTCTTAAATTGGTGGTTGAAAGTTGGTTTAAGAACGTGTAAAATATGTAGCACATAGAAAAAGCTAGTCTTTTGCGGAGCGGCATTGTAGCAATACGATGTTAGCTCTGTTTTTCTTTATCTTGATATATAAAAAAGGGATCTTTTTCAGTAGTACACAGGAAAAGATCCCTTTTTATTGGAATTTATTCCTATGTATAGATAATCGAACAAACACTTTTTAAAAAAGTACTATAAAACCTATTGACATACTAGGAATACAGGGATATAATACGAACCATGAAATGAAAGGAGACATGATAAAATGAGAAATGTATTTACTTTGAACAACATGTGTATGTGCTGTCGAATGCTGGACTCCCAGGCAGATCATATGGCCGGGTGTAGGGCTCGTTTGTCATGCACCTGTTTGCAATAATTTGTTATACAGATTAATGTAAGCCATTGCCTGGGAGAAACATCCAGGCTTTTTCTTTGCAAATGCAAGAGGGTGTGAAAAAGTAAACTTACAGAATGCAAACAAATAATGTTAGAAGGAGAAAATTATGAAAAAGAATTTTTTGAAGAAGTTAGTAACTGGCGTTTTAGCAGCAACCTTAGGAGTGACAGCTCTGGCAGGCTGCGGATCAGCCAAGACCGCTGATAAAGGTGATCAGGTTTATCGTACATTAGATGAAATCAAAGACAGTGGAGAAATCAATATCGGTGTTTTCTCTGACAAAAATCCATTTGGTTATGTAGATGACAACGGTGATTATCAGGGATATGATGTATACTTTGCAGAACGCCTTGGAAAAGATCTTGGTGTAAAGATCAATTATGTATCCACAGAGGCTGCAAACCGTGTTGAGTACTTAGAGACCGGAAAGGTAGACGTTGTCCTTGCAAACTTTACCGTAACAGACGAGCGTGCAGAAAAAGTAGATTTTGCACTTCCATACATGAATGTAGCACTCGGTGTGGTATCCCATGAAGATAACGTAATCAAGAGTCTGGATGAAATCGGAGCAGATGATCAGGTAATCGTAATTTCCGGAACTACTGCAGAGACTTATCTGGAAAAGAATGAGCCGGACATCAAGCTTCAGAAGTTTGATACTTACGCAGCTGCAAAGACTGCTTTCGAGAACGGAACCGGTGTTGCATGGGCAAACGATAACACAGAGGTTATTGCTTATGCGCAGGAGAATGAGGGTTATGTGGTAGGAATTTCTTCTCTTGGTGATCAGCAGAGCATTGCCCCGGCAGTAACAAAAGGCAACAGCACACTCCTTAACTGGATCAACGACGAGATCAAGAGCCTTGGAAAAGAGAACTTCTTCCATGCAGATTATGAAGCGACATTGCTTGACACATATGGTGCAGACTACGAAGATACTCTGGTAATCGAAGGCGGCAGAGATGCAGCAGACAAAACAGATACAGAAGCAACCACAGAGGAAGGTAAATTAGACATTACACCAGGAAATGGAGAGACCATTAAAGTAGCAGCATCTCCAATTCCACATGCAGAGATTTTAGCAAAAGCAGCAGACATTTTAAAAGATTATGGATATGACCTTGAAGTAACAGAATTTGATGATTACGTGCAGCCAAACCTTGTTGTAGAATCTGGTGAATTTGATGCAAACTACATGGAACATTTACCATATTTAAATAGCTTTAACGAAGAGCAGGGAACACACCTTGTAGATGCCGGTGACATTCATTATGAGCCATTCGGCATTTATCCGGGAACCAAAAGCAAACTTGAGGATATTGCAGACGGAGACCGCATTGCGATTCCAAACGATACAACCAACGAGGCAAGAGCACTCCTGTTACTGCAGGACAATGGTCTGATCAAGTTAAAAGACGAAACAAGTCTTACCGCAACAGTAAATGATATTGCAGAGAATCCTCATAACCTTGAGTTTGTAGAGCTTGAGGCAGCACAGGTTGCAAGAGTTGTAAACGAAGTTGAATTTGTAGTCTTAAACGGAAACTATGCACTTGAGGCAGGATATTCTGTAGGAAAAGATGCCATCGCATACGAAGCAAGCGATTCAATTGCAGCAAAGACTTATGTAAACATTATTGCCGTAGAGGAAGGAAACGAAAACAGCGACAAGATCAAAGCACTTGTTTCGGTTCTGAGATCTGACGAGATCAAGAAATTTATTGAAGATACTTATGACGGCGCGGTTATTTTCTACGAAAAATAAACATGGAAAGGAAAGGAGGGTGTAAATCCCTCCTTTGTCACTGGTGAAAAGATGAGCGAAATTGAAATTAGAAATCTGACAAAAACATTTGATATAAAAGGGCGCACGGTTCATGCATTAAAAAATATCAACCTTTCCATTGAGCAGGGCGATGTTTTTGGAATTATCGGAATGTCCGGAGCCGGAAAAAGTACGCTGGTGCGGTCCATCAATTATCTGGAAAAACCAACGGAAGGACAGGTTTTGATCGATGGGGTGGATCTGGCAGACCTGACAGAGAAGCAGCTTCGCAAAAAGCGCAGCGATATCGGCATGATCTTTCAGAATTTCAATCTTCTGGAGCAGAAAAATGTTCTGGATAATATCTGCTTTCCACTCGAGATTGCCGGTGTAAAAAAGAAAGAGGCAAGAAAACGTGCCGAAGAACTTTTAAAGACGGTTAATCTGGAGGAAAAGGCAAAAGCGTATCCATCACAGTTGTCCGGTGGACAGAAGCAGCGTGTCGCTATCGCGCGTGCACTGGCTACCAATCCGAAGATCCTGTTGTGCGACGAGGCGACGAGCGCACTTGATCCACAGACGACAGCCGCAATCTTAAAACTCTTGAAAGAGATCAATGAAACACTGGGAATTACCATTATCATTATTACGCATCAGATGTCAGTTGTTACGGAAATCTGTAAGCGTGTGGCAATCATAGACAGTGGAAATCTTGTAGAAGAAGGTCTGGTTGAAAAGATTTTTGAAAATCCACAGTCCGATGCGGCGAAAGAATTGATATCCGGCAAAGCTATTCGTTATACACCGGTTGAGAATCTGGATGTAGAACGAAAGATTCGAATTGTATTTCAGGAAAATTCCGCATTTGAGCCAGTGATCTCGAATATTATTTTACAATACCAGGTGCCGGTCAATATTTTGAAGGCAGATACCAAGAATGTAAGCGGAAAAGCCGTTGGAGAGATGATTCTTGGCTTACCGACAGGAAAAGAAACACAGGATGAAATTATCGCTCATCTGAGAGAGCGCGGGTTAGTAGTGACGGAGGTGACAGAAAATGTTTGATAAACAAGTAATACAAATGATTGCAGAAGGTATTCGTGACACCTTGTATATGACGCTGTTTTCGACTATTATAGGATATGTGATCGGATTACCATTCGGCGTGCTGCTTCACGTCACAAGTGAAAAGGGACTGCATCCGAACCGGATCATTTACCGGATCGGAGATTTTATCTGTAATATCATTCGAAGCATTCCGTTCTTGATTCTGTTGATTCTGCTGATTCCATTCACACGACTCATTGTAGGAAAAAGCTATGGTTCGACTGCAACCATCGTGCCGCTTGTTATCTGTGCAGCACCATACATCGCAAGAGTCGTAGAATCCTCTTTAAACGAAGTGGATGCTGGTGTCATCGAGGCGGCAAAAGCGATGGGCGCAAGCAATATGCAGATTATTTTTAAGGTACTTCTTGTGGAGGCAAGAACTTCACTGATCAATGGAGCAACCATCACAACCGGACTGCTCCTTGGATATTCAGCAATGTCAGGAACCGTCGGTGGAGGCGGACTTGGAGATATTGCGGTACGATATGGTTATTATCGTTGGCAGACCGATATTATGATTGTTACGGTCGTGCTGCTGATCGTTATTTTCCAGATTATCCAGAATCTCGGAACAAGGTTGTCAGGTCGATTAGATCATAGAAAGCGTTAGGATGCGATAGCATGAATTTTGATGTAATATTTAATTATATGCCGATGTATACAAAGGCATTCTTGTTGACAATAAAGATAGGATGGATAGGAATTGCACTTTCAATCGGAATTGGAATTGTTGCAGCTTTTATTCTGCATTTTAAGATTCCGGTTCTGTCACAGATTGTTAAAGTGTACGTGGAATTGTTCCGCAATACGCCGCTTCTGGTGCAGTTGTTCTTTATCTATTTTGGACTTCCGAAGATTGGTCTTTCCATATCCGCAGAAGTGTGCGGAGCCGTGGGCTTGGGCCTTCTGGGTGGAAGTTATATGGCAGAGAGTTTCCGAAGCGGCCTGGAGGCCGTGCCGCTTTCGCAGACGGAATCTGCGCTGGCATTGGGAATGAACCGGCTGCAGATGTTTGGATCGGTAATTCTTCCGCAGGCTTTTTCCATCAGTGTACCGGCAATTGTGGCGAATATTATCTTTCTGCTGAAAGAAACCAGTGTATTTTCTGCAATCAGTCTGATGGACCTGATGTTTACTGCAAAAGACTTGATTGGACAGTATTATAATACAACGGAATGTCTGGTTATGCTTGTTGGATTCTATATTGTCATGCTGCTTCCGGTATCTATTTTAGGAAGTCTGGTCGAGCATAAAGCAAGATATCGTATGTTTGGAGATTAACGAGATGGGATTTGAAATTTTACTAAAAGGAAATAATATGATCCGGCTTTTGCAGGGACTCTGGGTGGCGCTTCGAATCAGTTTGATCTCTGTTGTGCTCAGTATGGTGCTTGGAATTTTACTTGGAATGCTTATGACATCAAAGAACAAAGCCGTTCAGGTGATCACAAGAATTTATCTGGAGATTGTGCGCATCATGCCACAGCTCGTGCTTTTGTTCATTGTATATTTTGGAGCAACCAAAGCGATGGGCATTAATATGTCGGCAGAGACTGCGTCCATTATTGTTTTTGTATTCTGGGGAACTGCAGAGATGGCAGATCTGGTCAGAGGTTCTCTGATCAGCATTCCAAAGATTCAGTATGAAAGCAGTGAATCACTTGGCCTTAGCCGCGGACAGACATATCAGTATGTGATTATTCCGCAGATCATTCGAAGAATGATTCCGCTTTCTATCAACCTGATCACCCGAATGATCAAGACAACGAGCCTTGTTATGATGATCGGAATTGTGGAAGTGTTAAAAGTGGGACAGCAGATTATAGAGGCAAACCGAAAGACCGCTCCAAATGCTGCATTTGCTATATTTGCAACGGTCTTTCTTTTGTATTTTATCGCCTGCTGGCCGATAAGCTGCCTTTCAAAATATCTTGAAAAACGATGGGAGAACTGATATGGACGAAATATTGCGCATCAAAAATTTAAGCAAACGATATGATGATATAAGTGTTTTGGAAAACATAGATCTTTCCGTGAAAAAGGGTGAAGTGGTCGTGATTGTCGGACCATCCGGCTGTGGAAAAAGTACTTTGCTCCGGTGCCTGAATGGATTAGAGGAGATCCAGGAGGGAGAGGTTCTGCTTGATGACGAGGTCGTGAATCCGAACAAGAAGAACTTAAGCAAAAACAGGGAAAAAATCGGCATGGTATTCCAGAGTTATGACCTCTTTCCGCATCTGACAATTCTGCAGAATGTGACGCTTGCACCGATCAAGGTCAAAAAAAGAAACCGTGCGGAAGTGGAGAAAGAGGCGCTTGAACTGTTAGAGCGCGTAGGTCTGGTCTCCAAAAAGGATAATTATCCAAGACAGCTCTCCGGTGGACAAAAGCAGAGAGTTGCTATCGTGCGTGCGCTGATCATGCATCCGGAGGTGCTGCTTCTTGACGAGATTACCGCAGCGCTGGACCCGGAGATGGTGCGGGAGGTTCTTGACGTTGTGCTGGCTTTGGCACAGGAGGGAAGAACCATGGTCATTGTCACACATGAGATGCAGTTTGCCAAAGCAGTAGCAGACCGTATGGTATTCCTTGAGGGCGGAAAAATCGTGGAAGAGGGAAATCCAAAAGAGTTTTTTGAAAATCCGAAAACCGACAGACTCCGGAAATTTTTACAGACTTTTACTTATGAAAAAGGCGCAGATGCCATAGAAAAGTAGCGGAGGTAAGTAGTATCATGGAAACAATAACAAGAGAGAAAACAGCTGAATTGTATCCAAATCAGGAAGAAAATTAGTAAAACGCTAACTTTTTCTCCACCAGCAGATCCCCCTCATATACGAGTTTCAGAGTAAAAAAGCGAGGTTCATCTTCCAGAAGGAGACGTAAAAATATGGCGTCACCTTCCCAGGTAGGAAGGTTGGGAACCTCGCTTTTGTTTACCCATTTTAAGTCTCCTTCGCTGCAGGTGATAAGGTCACCGGTGAATGCATCCGCGGTGAAAAGACACATCATTTCAGGTTCCTGCTGCTCGCTCACAAATGTAATCAGGGCACGAAAGCGGTACGAGGTAAGGGTGAGTCCGGTCTCTTCTTTTATTTCACGCAAAAGACAGTCTTCCGGGGATTCACTTCCCTCGGCATGTCCACCCACACCAATCCATTTTCCTTCATTGATATCATTTTTCTTTTTGGTGCGATGGAGCATCAGATATTTTCCATTCTGTTCGATGTAGCAGAGTGTTGTCATTTTCATAATAAAATTCTCCAGGTTGTGTATTGTTACAAGTTCATTTAACGTTTATTATAATTCATAGAAAAACAAACAGCAATAGACCGTTGTAGGAGCACAGTGTATGAATCAGATTTGCAGAGACATTTTCAGGGCCATCCATGAAGGAAAATGGCTGAAAATAGAATACCGGAACAAGGCGGATCAGATTACAAAATACTGGATCGGTATTCGTGATCTGAATCCGGTAAAACGTACCCTGAAAGTGGATGGCCTGCATCTTGGCTTGTATACACTGGGAGAATACGACAAAATATATATTGATTCCATTTTGTCGACAGAGGTTATTGAGGGAACATATTGTCCGGAAAATAAGCAGCTGATCGAAGATATCGAGATGCATCCGGAACGGTACAAAATGCTTTTTTCGAGTACAGCAAATCTAAAAATTCTGAATTACCTGGAGCTCTGCAACCGGCTCGACACAACGCCATATATTACGGATTACGAGCTGATTCATTATGTTGATGGAGATCGTGTGAAAAATGGGCAGTATGTGCTCACAGATGAGCAGTTTCAGGAAGTTGTGTCAAATTTCCAATATACGTTGTCGCGGGAAAAGCGTAAAAGTGGAAATCTGAAAATCAAGAAGCTTGCTTTGAACGTGTTAAGCATTCACACGGCAAAGGGATTGTATGTACTGGCATATCGTAATTTGAATCTGGATGTGAAAAACCGAGTGTTTCAGCCGGACGAAGATATTACGGTCTGCACACAGTTTACGGTTGACGGGCAGCAGGAAAATGCGCGCAGATTTCTGGACGCGGATGAGTATGAATTACTGGAAGATTTTGAGAAGAATCTGGAAAAGATTAAAGATGCAATTACCGGGCATGGCGGTGCGAGATCCGTCGTGGATGATATGCCTTATGTGTTTGGCCTTGGTATGGATGTGGTGCTGAATCTGCACGACGAATACAAAGCGATACTGGATATGTTCGAAAAGCAGCAGATTACCTATCCAATCAAAGCTTTTTTTGGAGAACTGTTGGAGCGACCACGCCGGACGAAAGCCTATCCGATTGCGTTGATCAACCAGAATATCAATCTCGATCAGTTGCTGGCAATCAACAATGCTATGAAATATCCGCTTGCCTATATACAGGGACCGCCGGGCACAGGAAAAACAAATACCATAATAAACACGATAGTAACGGCTTTTTTTAATAATGCGACTGTTTTATTTGCGTCTTACAATAATGTTCCCATCGATAATGTGTTTGAGAAACTATCGACGTTGAAGTACCATGGAAAGAATATTCCGTTCCCCGTGCTTCGGCTTGGAAATATGGAAAAAGTCGAAGAGGCAATCCGCTACATTAATCGTTTGCGCAACCAGGTACAGTGTTTAAAGGTATTTGCTTCCACACTGGACAAGCGCAAAGATGATCGTATCGACCGCGCAAAAAAGCTTTCTGCGCGCCTGAAAGAGTATGAGGAAATTCTGGATCTGAAGGAGCGGAAAGAGACGCTTTCTCATCTGATGGAATATCAGGAACATATCAAAAATGCAATGAATCTGATTCCGTTTCAAGCGGATCTGCAGGGATATCAGATGCAGAAAATTGATGAGCGTATCCGGCAGATTGGGGAAATGTCCGATGCGGATGCCATGCTGTTGCTTGACCGGAATGAAGAAGAATTCTATCAATATCTGTTCTATACTTCTGCGCGCTATATCAAGACAATTGAAGAACCGAAATATCAGGAACTGCGTGATATTTTAGATGCCGGGGACGATCCGTTGGCACAGGCACAGGCGTTCAATAAGTACATGCAGAAATCCGAAAACGTGAAGAAATTGCAGCGAGTGTTTCCAATCATCATTACTACTTGTATTTCGGCGCACAAGGTAGGACAGCCGGAACCGTTGTTTGATATGACTATCATGGACGAAGCCAGTCAGTGCAATGTCGCGATCTCACTTGTCCCGATCATTCGTGGAGAAAAGCTGATGCTGGTGGGAGATCCACAGCAGCTCAACCCGGTCATTTTGCTTGGGGAGCTGACAAATCAGAAACTGCGCCGGAAATATCATGTGGCAGATGAATACGATTACCGGAAAAATTCGATTTACAAAACATATCTCGCCTGTGATGCCGTAAGCGATGAAGTGCTTTTGCGCAATCACTATCGTTGTAATAAAGAAATTATAGGGTTCAATAATAAAAAATATTACAATTCCAAATTACAGATTCAGTCGAAAAGCCGGGAACCGCATCCCCTTGTGTATGTTGATGTAAAAAGTAATCAGCCACAAATCAAGAATACATCCCCGGCAGAGGTGGACGAGGTCGTAGCGTATGCACAACAGAATCAGGACAAAAGCATTGCAGTCATCACACCTTTTGTAAACCAGAAGACACTGATCGAACAGGCAATCAAAGAGAATGAACTGAAAAATCTGGTCTGTGGAACTGTTCATGCTTTTCAGGGTGACGAGAAGGATGTTGTGCTTTTTTCCACGGCCCTGTCGGATCGCACGAATACAGGAACATATCAGTGGCTGAAAAACAACAAGGAGCTTATCAATGTTGCGACATCGCGGGCGAAGGACAAGCTGGTGCTGCTTGCGGACGGCAATGCGCTTGAACGTCTGCATGCCGGGCAGTCGGATGATGACCTCTATGAACTGGCGCGGTATATCAAAACTAACGGACAATCAAAGATTACCGAGAAGCGTATCAGTTCCAGAGCTTTAGGAATACAGCCTTTTTCTACCGCCACGGAAAATGCGTTTCTGGAAAATCTGACGCATGCGCTGGAGAACATCTGGCTTTCCCAAAGTAAGTATGTGATTCACAAGGAAGTGGCAATATCACAGGTGTTTCATGATAATATTACGTATGATGATCTGTTTTACATGGGGCGTTTTGATTTTGTGGTATACGAAAAACAGGGGAAAAGCGAGCTTCCGGTTCTTGCAATCGAACTGGATGGGAAAGAACATTTCGAGGATGCGGTCGTGCAGGAGCGGGATCGAAAGAAGAATGCAATCTGTCAGGCACACAATATGGAAATCATAAGAGTGGAGAATTCTTATGCCAGAAGGTATAACCATATTAAAGGAATCTTGATGGATTATTTTTCACGGGTGCATTAATGGGAATAGTGAAAAATGATAATTGTTCTTAAATGCAATTTTTGTATTTCGAAATACGCTTGTCTCAAATATGTTTAGCGTTTATTATAGTGATAGAGATAAAAGGAGGGCGCTATGTTTTTTATCATGGGAATTACGGATGGCAGGAAAGATTTTGACTTTACCCAGACAATCATCTGTAATCTATGCGGAAAATACGGAAGGTATCAGGTTTTTATGACGTACACCGTACTTTCACTGTTTTTCATACAGTGCTTCAAGTGGAATAAGCATTATTATGTGCAGACGAGCTGCTGCAACACGTTGTATGAACTTGCCCCAGAGATCGGGAAAGCGATTGCCCGTGGGCAGCAGGTCGAAATTCAGCCGGAACATTTGACAAGGGTTTCGAGAGGCAGCAGTAGCTTTATGTATAAACATTGTTCACAGTGTGGGTACGAGACAGCCGAGGATTTCGAGTTTTGTCCGAAGTGTGGAAAGAGGTTTTAGAGGAGTTGTGAGAGTATGAAAGAAATTGAGGAATTGCGGTTAGGATTAGAAACTGCATACATAGATGGAAATGTTGCATCAAATTTGATGTATAAACCACAATTTGTATCAAACAATTATAAAGAGGGAAAGAAGGTGCTCTCATCTATTGAGGATGAGCTTTTGATGTGTGATCAGTTTCAAATTAGTGTGGCGTTTATCACACTGGGAGGGATTGAACCACTACTTCAAACCTTAAAGGAATTGGAAAAGAAACATATTCCGGGAGAAATTCTTACAACAAATTATTTGAACTTCAGTGAACCAAAAGCTTTGGAGAAGCTGAACCAACTTCAGAACATCACCTTAAAAATGTATGATGTAGAAGTGGCAGAGGAGGGGTTTCATACAAAAGGATACATATTCAAAAAAGAGGAAATTTATCGAATCATTATTGGAAGTTCCAATATGACAAGGTCAGCACTTACAACAAATCGGGAATGGAATACAAAGGTTGTGTCGACGGAGCAGGGAGAAGTTGCACAGGAAATTGTAGAAGAGTTTGAGGAACTATGGAATTCTGAACATGCTTTAACATTTAGTGAATTTTATGAAAATTATAAGCAAAAATATGAGATTATCAAGCGTCAACGTGAAATTGCAAAGAAAGATCCTGTTACCTCTATTGAAAAGTATAAGTTACAGCCTAATCGTATGCAGGTTGGATTTATTTCTAATTTAAGACAAATTATTGAAGCAGGGGAAGAACGTGCACTTCTTATTTCCGCGACGGGCACAGGAAAGACATACGCATCTGCATTTGCCATGCGTGAATTGGGATTTAAGAGAGTTCTGTTTTTGGTGCATCGGGGACAGCTGGCAAGACAGACGAAATAATCTTATGAAAAAGTATTTGCAAAATCGGTAACAATGGGATTGGTAGGGGGAGGCTACCATGAATATGATAAAGATTATATCTTTGCAACGGTGCAGACGTTAAATAGAGATTCACATTTGATGGAGTATCAGCCAGATGATTTTGATTGTATTATTTTGGATGATGAGCGCGTTATAATAAGGACAAAGTTAGAGAAACCCAGTAAAATCAAGGGGTTAGCACTAATTTAGTCCTTATTTTTATACCAATTTAATCGGCAAGGATAAGGCAGCGCTGACAAATCAAACCGAAATCCAAACATTGCACAATAATTCAGGAGTCATGACCTGAGTGGGGTTTGTGCACCCAAGTGAGGTGACAATTTAATAGTTTTTATTTAGGTAGGACTAAATTAGCACTTGAAACGGAGATAATCCGTCTGGCTGATATAGTCCTACTTTTGCTTTGAAAGGAAGAGAGTATATGGGCAAGGTGCTAATGGAAGTTCTGGTAACAATTCTTATCGCAGGAATATTTCTAATGCTATATTCAGCGATTCGCATATCGGATATAGCGGATCGGAGAGTTAGGGAGATACGAAGTATTGAAACATTCGATAAACAGAATCAGTTGATAACAGATAACAGTTGTGTACAAGGAGGAGTGGCTATGGCAAATAAAGAAAAGAAGATTGAAGGCAGATTAGGATTTAACAGCCAAAATGGAAGATATGGCTTGCTGGTATCAGATTTATGGCAACATACCGGCTTCCATTGTGGAGAATGTTTAGAGGTCAAGGTTGATGACAAATGGATACAAACCCGAATGGAAATGGATATTAACCGTCAGTGGTATCTGGTGGATACGCCATATTCGGGAGATTTAGAGTACGTTTGGGCGAGAATTTAAGAAGCGGAGGAAACACAGAATGAACAACATTGAAATAATTGGAATTGACCATGGTTGGTCACAGATGAAAACAAGCAATACCTGTTTCAATACTTCCATTAAAGAATTAGCAAATGCTCCGGCATTTCACGATAATGTGCTTGAGTATGATGACAGATATTTTGCAGTTGGGGAGGAAAGGCTGGAGGTACTGGACAGTAAGGTGGAAAATGAGAATTTCTATTTATTGACTCTGGTGGCAATAGCAAAGGAGTTGGAGATAAGAGGAAAGAGTGAAGCGGATGTGGTTCTTGCGGTGGGACTGCCCCTTACAAGATTTTCCGCAGAGAGAAAGCCATTTATAGATTATCTTTCAAAGAATGGGGATGTGGTATTTGGATTTGAACAGAAGCTTTACAGAATCCACATTTTAAATGTACTTGTTTATCCTCAGTGTTATGCAGCAGTTGCAGGTATGCTTCCCACATTTGGAAAGAAAGCACTTGTCATTGATGTCGGTTCATGGACTGTAGACAGTATGCTGATTGTAAATAAGAAGCCGGATAACAGTCGATGCGATACGCAGAATGAAGGTCTGATTAAGTGTATGAGGGCAATCAACAGAGTGGCAGTACAGGTTAAAAACAGAAAGATTGATGAAGCCGAGATTCAGGAATATATGAAAACTGGAAAGACAGAGCTTCCCAAGGATTTCAAGGAGATTATGGACCAGCAGATTCATGAGTTTGTGGATAAAGTGTACCGTTATCAGACTGAGTGCGGTTACAGTCTTGATATGATACCAGTCTATTTTGCAGGCGGCGGGGCAGTTGTAATGAGAAACTTCGGAAAATATCAGCAGTCCAATATCCATTACGTGCTGGATGTAAAGGCAAATGCCAAAGGATTTGAGACTATGGCAAGGATAGCCCTTAGAAGCGGGAGGTAAATTAAGATGGCAAAAAGAAGTAAGCAGTACAGTTTTCATCTCAATCTGAATAATCCTGACCATCTGAAGATATACCGGACATTGGAGGATTTGAATACTGATATTCACAAATCTGTATCAAACTTTGTGATTAAGGCAATTATTCAGTACATTAACGGTGCTTCAAAGTCAAGTCTTACAAAGAGTGGTAAGAATGAGAAGGAAAATCTTGAAGGATATGTAACAAGGCAGGAGCTGGCAGAAGCAAATCTTTTGCTAAAAGCAGAAGTAATGAAAGAGGTTGCACAGTTGTTTGGAAATGCAGCCATGAATACACAGCATCTTGTTACCCCGGAACTAATGCAACAGATGATGCAGATGATGCCGGATAAGGCAAAAAAGAATGAAGCAGTCGGGCATAATGAAGCTGTTGAGACAACAGATGAAACGTTGGAGGAAATGTCAGTATTATTTGCCCAGGGAAATTTCGGAGAGGAGTAAAAGCCTATGACAGTATTAAGCGGAATCGGAAATGTGTTACTTACCATATTGAAATGGATGTTAAAAATCATACTTGGAATACTCAGATTGATATTGGAGGTAGCAAAAATCTTTCTGCTTCTGCTTAATCTGGTATTAAGATTGTTCCTGGCATTTGTAGGAGCAGGAACACCATGAAAGGAGGTGTGGCTTATGCAGTTTGGATTTAATAATTACTTTAAGAACCGCAGATTTATTAAGTATTTCTTTGCAATGAAGAAGCTTGCGGATGTGTAAATCAAAAAGCAAAGGAGATGGAAGCATGGAGGAATACAGAGAAGTGAGAAACAGAACCATGCAGGCAGTGGCGGATACAGTGGAAGGACCAAAGGAAACCGTCGAAAAAATGGCTGAAAAGATAGCGGATGCTGTTATGGATGCCATTGCAGAAAATTACAGAAGTATCACAGAGGTTCATTCCATAGTGGAAGCAGTCAGGGCAGGACACCATGTTCAGATTGCATATGCGGATGCTGATGAATATGCAGATCCATGTATAGTAAGAGCCTGCTGGTAGGAGGTTAACAATGCACAGAATACGGGACAGTCCCACAAAAGATGTCCCGTGACAACCGAATAAATTGTTCACATAGAGTAAGAGTGGACAGGTCAGTTTGTCATGAGGACGAAAAGCCTATCCCTCTTACGGAAAGGGAATAGGTGATTCATATGAAGAAACTATTATTTTTCTTATTATCCGTAGTACTGATAGGAAGTGTCGGATGTGGCTCATATAGAGATTTGAGTATGGAGGTAACGGACGCAGGAAGCACAGAGACGGTCGAAACAGCACAAGAGCCGGTAACTACAGAGGTTTCGGTGGAAACGAAGGAGACTGGGGACACAGAAGAAGCCCAGCCGGAGAGTACAGCTTCTGTAACAGAAGAAGATGTATCAAAGGATAAGGCGGAAACTGGTAAGGATAACCAGTCAGTCGGGGCAACGGAAGATAAATCCGATAAGGATACCCAGCCGGTCAGGGCATCAGAGGATAAATCTGATGACAAGCAGACAGACGGAGATAAAAGTCCTGAGACAAAGGAACCGACGGAACAGCCAAAGGAGACAAAGAAAGAACCGGCATCTGAAAAGCAGGATACAAAACAAAAATCCGAACAAAAAGCAGTCTCTTACAGCCCGGACAGGGTGGTAAGCCTAGCAATTTCCAAATGTCAGGCTGGCGGGATGGTTACAACAGAACAGAATCTGAAGGATAACCTGAATGCCGGAAAGATTACGCAGGCTGAGTATGACGAGTATTATCCTCTGGATGGACTTGAGGACAGTTACTACAGTGTATTTGTCAATACTGACCTTAATAAAGCGGCAACAACATCCGGAAGAGCACTTGGAAGTGAGGAGGCAATCGCACAGCATATTGCAGATATGCTTCTGCTGGAGTCGGATTCCGTATTCAACATCCGTTATACCGGAACAACCAAAACATCCGGCGAAACTTTCTATGAGTTCCGTTGCTACAGATAAAAGAATACAGACTGCATCAGGAGAGCAGGTATAAGCCAAAAACTTATGCCTGCTCTTTTTTTCGTGCAGTCAACGAGAAGTGCTAAGCAAAATCGGGATGCACTTCTATTATCAGCGATAACAAAGATTAGGAGGAATATCGAATGAAACAGAAATTGAGACGATTTATGGCAGGTTTTCTTGCTGTATTAACCATGTTTACAACACTGTTTACGAATGGTACTACAGCTTTCGCCGCAAGTTCAAGTGCAAATATTGCATTCTGGGTTGCATCATCGAAAGACCATGGAGTAATCAGTGAGTTTAACAGTAATCACAAAGGAGGAATTCTGTATGCAATGATTGATGGTCATTCGGCATACTGTATGAACTTTGGTCTGTCGGCAAAAGGTGGACAGCTTATGACCAGTGACAGCAATCCGGATACCAACCTTTCAGCGGCGCAGGAGAAGCTTCTTGCCTATTGTATGTATTATGGTTATTCCACAACAGAGGCAAAAGCACCTACAAATGACCAGTGCAATAAATTTATTGCCACACAGTCCATGGTATGGATTATCGTAAATGGCATATTTGGAACAAGCAGTGCAGATTCGGCAGCAAAGAAGCTTTGTGACTGTGCACCGGATTCATCATCTTCTTATTCGTACTATGAGAAATTGAGAGATAAGATCAATGCTTCATACAATGCCACAAGACCAAGTTTTGCATCAAAAACAAAGAGTGATGCTACAACTTATGAGCTTAAGTGGAATGAAAGCAATCAGAGATTTGAGT
>Ga0256404_1004042_pt1 | contig 28483 bp, 26 predicted proteins | sample RumenRJG_01DNA_FD_185990 | JGI IMG/M metagenome (GOLD analysis project Ga0256404, IMG submission 185990) | Bovine rumen microbial communities from Lethbridge, Alberta, Canada - RJG_01 | ecosystem: Host-associated > Mammals > Digestive system > Stomach > Rumen | place: Canada: Alberta | collected...
ACTGTCCGGTAAAAGTTCCGGACGATTATTATAAAGTTTAACAATTAAACAAATTTGGTTCGGTTGAATCATCAAGTTCATTGACAATATTGCAGTTAGGTTTCGCAAAGAGGTCTCCGAGATTGGTTGTGTCTGTAAGTGAGATACTTACAATCTGCAACATCTCGTAAATTGACCGTTCAACATTCATCTTCTTCTGCACAATGGCTATCATGCAATAGGCTATGATTGCGGAGTAAATCTGAATGCGTACTGCGTTTTCTGAAGTACCCCAGAACTTTTTTATCTTCAGATGTTGCTTAATCCATTTGAAGAAAAGTTCGATCTGCCACCTGTTGTGATATAGCTCAGCGACCATTACTGGACTGATAGTTAGAGCATTAGTGAAGAATATGAACTTCTTCTTACTCTCTTTATCCAAATAGATGACTCTGCGGATCTTGTCTGGATACTTCTCCATCGTCAGCTGACCGGCCATATAGCCGATAGCATCAGACTGGATACCTGATTCAGGAGGGAAACGGCGCTTCCACTTCATTGGTCTGAAGTCATTGTTTGTCTTTCCTCGGATGAGAAAGTAGGCTCCAATGCTTTCAATGTTATGGAGACGTTTGAAATCATTGTAACCTCTGTCGTAGATGTAGAACGAGTTCTCTTCATAAGGAATGACATCCATTGCCTTTGTATCATGGACCTTTGCTGGAGTTATGTGAAAAAAGGTGGGTATTTGCGTCTCAAGATCATACAAAGTGTGTATCTTGATTCCTCCTTTCCTCTTTCTGAACAGAGCCCATTCAAAGGTGCTCAGACATAAGTCAACTGTCGTAGAATCAAAGGCATAGACGTTTCCATTCAACTTGAAGATGTCAACAATTCGGCATCGTTGAGCCTCCGAGATGACTTTGTAGGCAAACTCCTCGAAAATGCGATAATCCCGCTTCGTGTTGGCATCCGCAAGAGTACTCTTGGCAGCATTCTTGCCAAATCCAAGGTGATAAGCTTTGGATATATGGGCCTGGGTTGCCAGAACAACATCTCGAAGACTTTCACGGTTGGATAGCTGACCGAACATCAATACGCAAAGTTGGTTATAGCATGTGAACTGCTTGACATATTTGTCACCACCATATTTCCTTGCGAGATAGTTGAAATCGTTGCGATCGAGGAAGTCCAGGAGCTGAGAGAACACGTATTTTCCTTTATTCATATGCCATTCTACGCTAGTCTGGCAAAGATAAATTCAAATCGGTTGACTCGAAAAACCTCGATAACTACCTAACTTTCAATATTTTCAAAGAACTTTTATGATTTTTTACCGGACACTAATGGACTGCTTTATGAAAAAATAGTTTGATATCCAAAACAAAAAAGCTATCTTTGCATCCCTATCCGGAAAATATTAAAAATAGCATACAATGAAAAGGACATTCCAACCTCACGTGCGCAAGCGCATCAACAAGCATGGTTTCCGTGAGCGCATGGCGACTGCCAACGGCCGCCGCGTACTCGCATCCCGTCGTCGTCATGGGCGCAAGAAGCTGACCGTATCTTCCGAGGACAGGTTCTAAAATCCCGAACTTATACGAAACGAAAAAGGATGGCCTCAGGGTCATCCTTATTTAATTTGTACAATATATATGTTGTCTTTAATGCGGGCAAATACATAATTCCAATTACTATTCCGCCAAGCCACGGTCAGAGGCTAGCATTGAACGCACGCCCAGGACCGCAAGGGGAGGGGCTGGGTTTCAGCCCCTCTTTTGCGCAAGCTCCTTCTGGATTTGTGTGGTGCGCTCCGTCGTAAGCGGATAGAGGCAGAGACAGACCAGTCCGAGGGTGGAACCGATGGCAGGAATCCAGCTCATCAGTGAACGGATTGCCGTCAGAGTCCCCTCGCCCTGAACCGCCAGGGTGCTGTCATAACCTGCGAAAGCAATGACCTGCATGAGGATATAACTACCTATGGCCGAACCGAATTTCTGCGCCATGGACGAGGAAGAAAAGATAAGGCCGGTAGAAGACGAGCCGTTCTTAAGTTCAGAATAATCAGCTACATCCGCGAACATAGACCAGAGCATCGGAGAATTGATCCCGATAGCGAGACCGATCAGCACTTGGAGGACGACAAGAATCCAGACCCCGGAGGCATCACTTGGCAGAAACCATGTAATGAGATTAAGAAGGGTCAGGGCTATGAGGACGAGAATGAAGGTGCCTTTCTTTCCGATTCTTTCAGAGATAGGTACGGCGAGAGGGACGCCTGCCATCTGAGCTATTTCGCCTATGGTCAGAAAGACCGTGAAGGTAACAGCAGGGCTCGTTCCCAGGATATTGGAGAAATAGTAAGGAACAGCGCCGCCACGGATGGAGCTGAAAAGGAGCAGGCCGATGCTGCCGCCAAGGAGGAGCCACCATGGACCATTATGTCCAAGGGCCTTTAGGTCATCTCCTATGGACGAGCCTCCCTCCGACTTAGGCTTCTTGTCGATATGGACATGTTCCTTCGTGAGCAGGAAGGTCAGGATGAAAAGGAAGGCACAGATGGCACCTACTAGCATCATGACATGGGTCCATTGCGACGGCGCCGCGTCCCCGACATCCTCGATGAGCTTCTCGACGCCTCCGACCAGCCTCGTTGTTCCGACTACATGTTTTTCAAAGAGAATGAAGACTCCCATTCCGATGAAGCTTCCGATGTAGGCGAAAAACATTCTGTAACTGGAAAAAACCGACTTTTCACGAGGATCCGAGGTCACGACTCCGAGCATGGCTCCGTAAGGGACGTTGACGCCTGTGTAGACTGCCATCATGAGGATATAGGTTACATAAGCGTAGACATGTTTGAAAGCATAGGAGCCGTCGGGAACGGAGAACATCAGGACTCCGCAGACGGCGAAAGGAAGAGCCATCCAGAGCAGGTAAGGCCTATATTTTCCCCATCGCGTCTGAGTTCTGTCGGCAAGTGTTCCCATGACCGGGTCAGAAACCGCATCGAAAATCTTGGTGATCAAAAGCAGAAAGGCCGCATGCTGAGGCTTGAGGCCGAAAACCTCCGTGTAGAAGAAGGGTAAAAAATAGGTGTAAATTTTCCAGAAAAGGGAAGAAGACATGTCTCCGAAGCCGTAGCCGATTTTTTCAATCAGCGGGGCTTTCCCCGGCAAGGCCTTCCCTGTCTGAATGGTCATCTTTTCGTTGGATATTTCTCCTGCCATAGTTTCAGTGTCTTCAAATTTTTCAAATTTACCTCTTTGCACGGAAAGGAGCAAACTTTACATGATTTTGCTCCCAGGCCCTAAGTTCCTGACCCACACGCTTGATCAAAATGTCCGACATCGCCGCTTTTTATGTACATTTGTTTCCTGCTCAGCGATCCTGAAAACGGACGAAACACGAAAGGCAATATATTTTACAAAAACGATGAATATGGAAGATGACGAAAGATTCATGGAGGAGGCTCTGAAGGAAGCCAAGACTGCCGGCGAGGATGAAGAAATCCCAATAGGAGCGGTCGTGGTCTGCCGGGGAAAAATCATCGCAAAGGGGCACAACCAGACAGAAATGCTCCATGACCCCACAGCTCATGCCGAAATGTTGGCGATAACAGCGGCGACGGAGGCCGTAGGCGGAAAATACCTCAACGACTGCACAATCTACGTCACGGTGGAGCCTTGTCCGATGTGCGCGGCCGCACTTGGCTGGGCTCAGATAGGCCGGGTGGTCTACGGCGCCATAGACCCCAAACGCGGCTACACAGGCTTCTCCCCCAACCTTCTTCATCCGAAGACCGAGGTTTCGGCCGGAGTGCTGGCGGACGAGTGCGCCGCTCTGATGAAAGATTTTTTCAAGGACAAGAGATAAGTTTTTTTGGAATTACGTGAAAAATTAGTTTGGTTTTCATGGGGGATTTAGTAAATTTGCAGTCCAATGAGCGCGAGTGGCGAAATTGGTAGACGCGCTACTCTCAGGAGGTAGTGCCTATTACTGGCGTGTCAGTTCGACTCTGATCTCGCGCACGAAGGCCGGTCAGCTTACGCTGGCCGGCCTTTTTAATACTTGCAACCATGAAAATCACTTTTCTTGACGCGGCCACTCTCGGCCGGACTCCCCTCTCGGACATAGAGGCCCTCGGCGAACTGAAATGTTACCAAACATCAACGGCAGAAGAAGCCCTCGAGCGCGTAGGCGATTGTGAAGTATTGATTATCAATAAGGTACGAGTAACCCAGGCTCTCCTCGAAGCAGCCCCCAGACTGAAACTTGTCTGCGAGGCGGCTACCGGCACCAACAACATAGATCTCGAAGCCTGCTCCAAAAGAGGCATCCCGGTGCGGAACGTCGCCGGGTATTCCACCGAGCCAGTTCTCCAGGAAACCTTCATGCACATTCTCTCGCTGGTCGGAAACGGCCCGTACTACGATGCGCAGGTGAAGTCCGGAGCCTATTCCCGCAGCGGGATTTTCACCGATGTCGAGAATCCATACCTGGAACTTGACGGCAAGACCATGGGCATTATCGGAATGGGCACCATAGGCCACAGAGTGGCCGAAGTCGCAAAGGCCTTCGGAATGTCCGTCATATATTTCTCGACCTCCGGAACCTCTCATTGCAAGGACTTTCCGAGCGTCGGAATCGAAACGCTGATGAAAGAATCAGATGTAATTTCAATCCATGCTCCCCTCAACGAGCGCACCAAGGGCCTTGTCACCGAAAGAGAGCTCAGGTTGATGAAACCGAGTGCTGTAATAGTCAACATGGGGCGCGGAGGCATAATAGTAGAAGCGGACCTCGCCAAGGTGATTGACGAGGGTCTGATTCATGGCGCAGCGCTTGATGTCTATGAAACCGAGCCACTTCCGGCAGGCAGCCCGCTCCTTCATACCTCACACCCGGAGCGTCTCCGTTTCACTCCTCACACTGGCTGGGCTAGCGCCGAGGCCCTCGTCCGTCTGGAAAAAGGCATCGCGAAAAACATCGCAGCCTCTTGGCAGTCTGATAAGGCGTAAAGTACGGCCACAGAGTGTTCCAGAGGCGTCGCTGGCTCCTATTTCACAGCTTCGACGCAGGTCTATATCACTGTTTCATAAGAGATTGTCCGAGACCAGGCATCTATCTTGAAGGTAATCGAGGTAGCGGAATAGTTGACTTCGATAAAGGCATCCTCCAAGTCCGGCGCCGTCCAGTCATAACCGCTTTCCCCGAGGTATTCGCCCAGGGCGAAAGTCCTGAGCGCACCTTCTTCCCCGCGAACTTCCAGAACTAGGGAATTGTCAAGTTGACGGGGCACGCGCACGAAACAGTGATTCGAAGAGTCAGGCCTCATCCTGACCCTGAAGTCTCCCCTTCTTGAAGCCCCTCCGAACTCATAACCGGAGACACTTCCGCCTATCGCCATGGAAAAAGGCCATCTTGTTTTTCCATCGGCGGAGACCAAGGCTACGGTAAGGTCACAGAAATTCTTGTGCAGACATGCCTTCAGCTTCACCGATTCCCCCATCGAAGAAAAAGTCTCGTCATAGGACCAGACCTCAGGACATTGGGCACCCTGGTCAATGGCTATGCCGGAGAGGTCTATATTCTCTGACAATTGAAGAGGATAAAGGTCCAACACAAGCCTCTCAAGCCGGGGCAGGGCGAGTCTGTACACCTGAGGGATCTCATCGGAGGCAAGGGTGTCCGCAAACTCCAGAGACTCTCCGTGGACAAGAAGCAGCAGTCCGCCTGCCGCCACGCTATCTCTCCTGACTTGGTCAAGATCAAGGATAAGGACGCTCGGACAATCATCTCTGTCCTCAATGACCGAGCAGCCGGGGAGAAATTGTGAGAGTAGCGCAGCGGCCAGCAAGGCAGGAATAAGTCCGAGAGCCCTTGTCAATTTACTAGAAAACATAGGTCAAGGCCAAGATTATCTCATCCGGCAGGAAAAAGAACTTCTTTCCGCCCTCCACTGTCAGGCCGCATACCGGACACTCATAGATTGTGTAGGCATCGTAACCTCCCCAGACCGAAAGGCCGAACTCGAGGTTCAGACGCGGATTGAGCATATAGGTATAGCCCGACCCAAGGGACATCCCGATCCGGTCCCCCTCGCTCGTTTTCCGGGAGAGTATTCCTCCGGAATTGTATTCCTGGTACTGGGCGTTTCCGGAGAGCCACCAGCCCGAAAAGACATGCCAGGGCCAGTACCTTACGCCGAGGGCATAGGCGAGTTGCTTATTCTGGAAATTGTCTCCTGGATCGGAGTTCCGCTTGTATTCAAAAGGATTGTAGCGGAAGCCTGCGCGGGCCGACCAGTGCCTATCAAAAGCATAGGAAGCCTCAAGGTTCAAGGTGAGGAGATTTGCATATTGCGCTACGTTGGTCGAGAGCGAGGTTTTCTGGCCTGAAGCCTGGAAGGCGGACAGCAGGCTGGGCAGAAGGGCGGAGACCAGCACAAAGACGCCAGTGTGGAGTCTGTTCGGTTTCATATCTTAGCCCATCTATACGGTTTCATATCTTGCGAAGGTCTGGGTTATCACGCTGCTCTTTTCCGGATAGAGCTCCAGCAGCTTGTTTTTCAGCGCACCGAGAGAATTGGCATCTTTATCCAAGGCCTTGAAAATCTGGCCCGGGGAAAGACCTCTCTGATTCAGGAAACGGAGAATCTGAGGGTGGAACCAGAATGAATAGCCATTCTGAGGCCAGGCGCCTCCGTATCTCTGATTATAGAACCAGCTCTGCATGAAGTAAGCCCAGATTTCTCCGACCTCGCAATATCCGGCGCCGCTGTCCCCGCCGTTGCCGTAGGTCTCCCCTCCGGTTGTGATGAAGGACTGGATGACATAGGCGATATACTTGTCCCAAAAGCTCTTGCCCACCTGGGCGAAATGACTGGCGTGGGCGAGCTCGTGACAGGTTTCGGCATAGATTGATGCATAGTCGTCCTTGCCTCTGACTCCTATCGTGATATCCGGCGCAAAGACCTTGATCAGCTGGGAATAGCCGCCGAGGAAACTCGTCAGGAGGTCATTGTCCAGGACGGCTCCATGATGGAGCATGACGGCGCTGCTCGCGTCCATCTTCTGGAAAATCCAAATCCGCAGCTTCCTCGGAGGGGCAAGCACGCCGATCCCGTCCTCGCCGCACTTAGAGATGTAATCATAGGCGGCGTTGTTCACCACGCAGCGGCTGAAGATTTTTCTCCCGGAGTCCTTAGTCACGGTATAGTCAATGCCCGCATTGGAACCTTTGCCGAGAGTGGATGTCGAGGCCGGGATCAGGATTTTGTTGATGCCGATGTCGAAGCTCGCACTGTTGTCGAAGAGCAGGCGGTAGCGAGGCCTGGCGGAGAAACTTCTCTTCATCTTATAGTAGCCGTCCCTGTCGGTGTGGTCCTTGGTGAATTTCACGAAAACATTGGCCACGACTGTCACTCCCGCCACGCCGAAAGGCTTGCCTCCGTTCGCATCCTCATCCACAATGGTTATCCTGCCTTCGGGGCTGTCCCTTCCCTTGGTGCGAGGCTCAAGCAAATCCGCGTTACCGGTCAGGCGGAAGGCCTCCCGCTCCACGGCATCCCAGTCGATTCCGCCGGCTCTGGTCGCGGCCGCGTCAGGAATATAGCACTCGTCCAGCACCTCACCTCTGACCCATGAAGGCATCTTGAAGGTGTAAGGCACGACGGCATATTGCCATGTAATCTCGGTCGTGTCAAGGGCAGGGTCATGGTAATAGTCTCCGTCTTTTACTATCTTATAGTCAAGAGGATGGTCAACGAGTTCCAGCCCCATGCTCACGAGCCGCTGGTACTGGTCATCTCCGTCGGGAAGAAATCTTACATATTTGTCGGTCGGAGTGATGTCCACTCTCCCGGCCTTCGTGGGATAGAGGGCCTCCAGGGCCTTTGTGACATTTTTGACGGAATACGGGTCCTCAAGTTTATCCCCGAGGACGATAAGGTCATGGCCGACGGTCTCGGCCCCCGACACGTCCCCGCCGTCAATGTCCGGGACTTCGGTTACCGGTGCTTCCTTTTCACATGCCGCCGCAATCAGCACTAAGACGACGGTCAGGATGATTTTGACAAGCTTTTCCATCTTCCTCATTATTTGTTTGATGGCGAAAGTATGGAAGTTTATCCACTTGCCGAAATGGCAAGCGCTTATTTTCAAAATCGGTCTGAGATGGCCTTGAGAGGACGATTTTCGAGTCTGAATGAGACTCGCGACTGTGTATCGCGCCTAAAAAAGAGGCGGAATGTGAGGCGAAGTGTCAGGACACGGAAGGCGCAGGAAGCTGAGTGAGAGCCACTTGTCAAGACAGGTTCTAAAAGCCGTTGGGGATTATCCGCTTCAAGCCCTTCTGCACTGTAAGCAAAAATCCCGGCGGGAAGCCCGCCGGGACATAAGGATTTGCCGTTATAACTTAGAAGATTGTGACAGTCTTCTGCTCGATTGCGGTCATGAGGTTGTTCGCCAGACGGCTGACCCCGAAACGGAAATGATCCTTGTCGAGCCAGTAAGTTCCCAGCACGGACTTCACGATAGCCCAATAAGAAAGAGCCTCGGCCGCAGTGGATATGCCGCCGGCCGCCTTGAAGCCAACCATCTTTCCGGTCTTTTTGAAATAGGCTCCAATACACTCGCACATGATATAGGCGGCGGTAGGGGTGGCATTCACGCTCACCTTTCCTGTGGAAGTCTTGATAAAGTCGGCTCCGTTCTCCATCGCGAGGAAAGAAGCGTCGGCGATAAGATCAGGAGAAACCAAAAGCCCGGTTTCGAGAATCACCTTGAAGACGACCTTCCGCCCGGCCTTTTCAGAGGCGGAATCAATCCTCTCACGACACTTCGCGATCTCCTCGCCAGCCTTGGCGTAATCTCCTGCCATGAAATAGCGGAGATTGAGGACGGTGTCTATCTCGTCGGCTCCCTCGGCGATGGCTTCTTCTATCTCGAGAAGTTTCACGTCGATATAACTCTGAGAGGTCGGGAAGCAGCCTGCCACGCAGGTGACGTCCAGCTCAGGGAAAGCCCTCTCCGCCTTGACGATCCCGGCGAAGCAAGGGTAGACGCAGATGGAGGCAGGAAGCGGATAAGAAGGATAGGCATTCCTGAAGGAGTTGACCTTTCCCACCAACTTCTTGATCTTCTCATCTGTATCATCCGTATGGAGAGATGTCAGGTCCATAAGACCGAAACATTTCTTAAGGACCTCGGGAGAACTGATATCATCGAGGCTCTTAGAGATGTTCTCAATGCTTCTTGATATGGTTTCGACATCGGCTTTGTAGCCGTATTTTGCAGATATGTTGCCCATTATTATATAGCTATTGATTATTATCCTCTTATCTGTATGGTGAAGCCCTCGTCAGAGAGAGGCTTCAGAAGGGCGCCCATCTCCTCCACCGTGAATTTTTCAAGCCCCTTCATCGGAGCCTCCCGGTCGAGGGTGTAGGCCATGATTTCCCGAGGTCTGAGATCTCTGACGATGTCCATCCACGGCCCAAGCACTTCGGGTGAGGCGGAATCGAAGCCGTTTCCTCGGAGGAACATGGTCTGGAGCACGAAATTTCCTTTGAACTTCTTCAGGTTCGAGACCACCTCGGCGACATCGTAACGGCCCTGAGGCTGGTTGATGAGGGCCGCGAGCCTGGCAGTGGGAGCGTCCAGTTTCATTATTGGATTGTCGACTTTGCAGAGAGCCTTGAAGACCTCTTCGACACCGGCGCGGGTCGCATTGGAAAGCACCGAAATCTTGGCCTGGGGATAGAAACGCGCCCTGAGCGCAAGAGTGTCATCGATTATTTTGGGAAAATCCTGGTTCAAAGTCGGCTCCCCGTCCCCTGAGAAGGTGATGGAATCGATACGGATTCCTTTAGATGAGCAGTCGGAAAGCTTGGCCTCAAGAGCATCCTTCACCTCGGCAGAAGAAGGAAGTCTTTTGTCGGCAATACCATCTTTATTGAAGCCGCACTCGCAATAGATGCAGTCGAAATTGCAGAGTTTTCCCTTCGTAGGCAGCAGATTGATGCCAAGGGAGGCGCCAAGCCGCCTGGAATGGATCGGTCCGAAGACTATTTCTTCTCTCATCATGGCTATATGATTCTTTTGCTCTTGCTTTGAGGGGTCAGCCTGCCTTCTCCGTCAAGGTTCGTAAGCTCCACGAGACCAGGCCTTTTGCCCTTCACTATGGATCCGAAAATGTCCTGTTTTCCAAGAAAATCGGCCCCGTTCAGGCAGGCCCACGTAAGGAGCTCTTCCATCGGAACATCGAAATGGGACTGGAGGCAATATAGCTCGGAAACCATGTCAAGGTCATCGTTGCTCGAAAGGGAATCTGTTCCCACAGTCAGCTTCAGGCCGTTGCCTCGCATGAGGTTAACGTCAGGAAGAAGATTATGGATATAAAGGTTCGACATCGGGCAGAGGGCAATGAAAGGATGTAGAAGGACGCGGTTCATGGCGTCTATGCCTTCCTGGTCCATGCAGACCTCATGGACCAGCAGGATGTGCTCGTCGAATGGTGAGGGATGGGCTTTCTGCAGGCGGTCGAGGAAATATAGCAGGGTGGATTTTCCGGTGACGGGCGGAGTGCTCATGCCGGCGGCCTTGCGGTTATCCCACATCTTCCCGGAACCGCTCTTGAGCATTTCCTCTTCCTCGGGAGTCTCTTCGCTGTGGTAGGAGAGATAGCCGGACTTAAGGCCGGCCGCGCTGGAGGCCGTCAAAAGTTCCGGGCTCATGGTGTAGACTGCATGCGGTGTAGGAGAGGCGTCAAGATGGAAGCTTGCCGCCTCCCCCCTGAGCTTCTCAACGCCCTCCATGACCTCCGCGCAAGACTCCGGCTCCGTGCCGAAGACCTCGAGAAAGGTCCTGGTGTACATCGGATGGGCGGCCTTCACCGCGAATGAATCATCTCCGTTGCTGATGTCCGCCATGGCCTGGACTCCTCTATCCCACATCCTGTCCATCCATGTCCGGATGTCAGCGATCCTCTCCTCCCTTGAAGTCGTATTTCTCAAGGCGTTTATCTGGTCTATGAAGCCGGCCATGCCGCTGCCCTTGCGGAAAAGATGCCACATGTAGGAAAGTTCCACATGGCAGTGGGAATTGACAAAGCCTGGAACAAGAGCTCCGTCTATGAAGAGAGCCTCTTCGGAAGGCTTATCGCAGACTCCGGTGCGGAGAATTTCTCCATCCCCGGAGTACTCGACGAAGCCATTTTCAAGCGGTTTCGTTCCTTCTAGAGTGTAAAGATATTTGGCTGCTATTCTTTTCATTTCTTACCATCCTTCCGTACAAGACGCCCATCTCCGATACGGCCGAGATCGATAGGCTCGTTCGACGCTTTCATGTGCTTAGGTTTTCCGACTTCATTCACGCCAGGCTGTGCCGATCTCGGCGCCACAAAACCCGGTCTGTCGAGCATCGAAGGCTTCTCCTCCTCATCCATGAAGCCTTTATTGTCGTCCGGATCCCTCCCTATCTTCTCAAGTCCGGAATACTCATACTCAGGGCTTACCGGCTCGGCAAGATAAAGGCCTCCCTTCTTGTCAAGGTCGAATTCAGTGACCGCTTCCGGGGCCATTCCGTAATAAATTTCGGGTCTGCGGATATGTTTCATATCCATGATGCGGTTGATGCTGTCCCTGGCGAACTCACGTCTCTGGTCAATGGTCAGGGCATCGATACGGGCCTTGAGCAGTTCCGCGGCCTTTTTGTAGACCTTGGCATACTCCTTCGGCTTCTTGAGATAGGCGAGCGAGGAAGTCCGGTAATCGTCAGTCGTGTAGCCGTACTTCCGGAAGATAGGCTCGTAGACAAGGCTGGTGTCTGCCATCCTGTTCATGGCACTTTGGGCTATGAGCTGGTCAGCGGCAAACATATCCGCATAGATGCGGGCGAAATCGTCCTCAGGAATCACCTTGGGCTTCGATGAGCAGGATGAGGCAAGGACGCAGGCCGCCGCCATGAATATGAGCCTGGAGGAGAACTTCATTCTATCTGAGGACGGCGCCAAACTGATTCTGGAATGTAGAAAGAAGCTTAGCCATCAGCTTCTCAATGATTTCGTCCGTGAGGGTCTTCTCAGGATCCTGGAAGACGAAGCCGAGAGCATACTGCTTCTTACCTTCGCCGATCTTTTCTCCACGGTAGACATCGAATAGAGTGAGCTGGCGGAGAATCTTCTTGGCGGTCTTGAAGGCGGCCTTGTGGATCTCGGCATAGCTTACGCTCTCGTCGAGGACAATCGCGAGATCCCTCCTGACTTCAGGGAACCTCGGCATTTCCTCGAACTTGACCTTCACCCTCTTGACCAGTTCGAAGAGGGCAGGCCAGGCTATCTCGCAGGCGAAGACCGGCTGCCTTACATCGAATTTCGCCACAAGAACAGGGGCCACCGTTCCGAGATTCGCCAGGAATTCACGGCTTCCCGGAAGTCTGTAAGTGAGTCCTTCGGAGAAGATGTCCTGCGGAGCAGGCTCTGTCTCCATCTGGTAAGGATCGGCTCCGTAGCGCTTCAGCAAAAGTTCGAAATAGCCCTTGAGGGCAAAGTAACTTCCCTTCTTAGGTTCATATCGCCAGCCCTCCGTCTCGCTCCCGGTGATGAAGAGGGTGAAGCACTGGTGCTCTTCATAGGACTTGAGAGTAGTGCCGTCTCCTTCTGGAAGTCTTTGATAGACAGAGCCATATTCAAAGGTCTTGAGATCATGGATCTGGCGGTTGAGGTTATAGGCAATGACTTCGAGGCCGTTGAGTATCAGGGTCTGACGCATCACGTTGAGGTCGGAGCTCAGAGGATTGACTATCCTCACGCATCTCTCTGCCGGGAAGGTCTTTAGCTCATCGTAATAGGCTCCCTTGGTGAGGGAGTTGTTCATCGTCTCGGTGAAGCCGAGGGCGGCGAAGAAATTCGAGATATAATTACGCACCGCCTCGGCATCCGGATACGGAGTCGTGTTGATGCTCATCTTCATCTCGGCGGGGAGCTCGATGTTGTTGTAGCCGTAGATTCTGAGAACCTCCTCTACGACATCGCACTCTCTCTCGACGTCTACCATGTAGGTAGGAGCGGCGACGGTGAGGTCGGAGCCCTCTTCCTTCAAGAAGTCATACTGGAGCAAGGTGAGGATATTCTTTATAGTCTCATGCCCGATCTTCTTTCCGATGAGTCTCTCGATGCGGTCGTAATTGAGGTCGATCACCTTCTTCTCGACAGGCTTAGGGCAGAAAGTCTGCTGGCTCCCGACAAGGTGCCCGCCGCCCGTCTCGATGATAAGCTCGGCGCAGCGCTTTCCGGCGATGGCGGCCATGGAAGGATCAGCTCCGCGCTCAAAGCGATAGGAGGCATCGGTCTGGAGCTGCTGTCTCTTTGAAGTCTTCCTAATGGAGCCTGGATCGAAATAGGCGCCCTCTATGAAGACGTCCTTTGTCTGGTCCGTAATTCCAGACTCCGCACCGCCGAAGATTCCGGCCAGGCAGAGCGCCTTGGTGTCATCTGCTATGACGATGTCAGTGGCGGAAAGGGTTCTCTCGATTCCGTCGAGGGTGGTAAGCTTCTCACCCTCCAGGGCCCTGCGTACAATGACCTTGCCGCCATGGACCTTGCCGGCGTCGAAGGTATGGAGCGGTTCTCCGAGTTCGAAAAGGACGAAGTTGGATACGTCCACCACATTGTTGATAGGATGGAGACCTATGGACAGGAGTTTCTTCTGGAGCCATTCAGGCGAAGGACAGATCTTCACATCCTTGATCGTTATTCCGGTGTAGAGAGGAGCGGCCGAAGGGTCTTCGACATCCACCCCGAGAGCTCCGTCGATTTCCTCCCCGCCGGTACAGAGTCCTTCCGGACCCTCCTTATAGGCCGCGACTGAAGGGAATTTGAGCTCGCACGGAATGCCGCGCAGTTTGAGATAGGCGTAGAGGTCCCTCGCCACTCCCCAGTGGGAAGCGGCATCAGGCCTGTTGGCCGTGATTTCATACTCGATTACGGCCTCACTCTTAAGCTGGAGATATTCAGCGGCCGGAGTCCCGAGGGGAGCGTTCTCAGGGAGAATCTTAATTCCGCTGTGATCGGTTCCGATGCCCAGCTCATCCTCAGCGCAGATCATTCCGAAGGACTCCACTCCGCGCAGCTTGCTCTTCTTGATTTTGAAGCCTCCGGGAAGGAGGGCTCCGATTCTCGCGAAGAGAACCTTCTGGCCCGCCGCGACGTTAGGGGCGCCGCAGACAACCGTCAGAGGCTCGCCAGTCCCGTCGTCTACCGTAGTCACATGGAGATGGTCGGAATCAGGATGCGGCTCGCAGGTCAGAACCTTGGCCACAACTACCCCCGCAAGACCGCCTTCTACGGCCTGCTGTTCTTCTACGGAATCAACCTCGATCCCTATGGCGGTCATCGCATCCGCAATCTCTTTCGGAGAGAGAGAACAATCGATGTAATCTTTAAGCCAGTTGTATGAAACTTTCATTGTATCTTGTTGATTTATATTTCCTTAATCCTTGATATCATCTGCCGAGAAAAGAGAGGAGACGAACTCCTTCTTGTCAAAAACTTTAAGATCGTCTATGCCCTCGCCTATCCCTATGAACTTCACCGGCACCTTGAACTGATCCACTATGCCTATTACCACTCCGCCCTTGGCAGAACCGTCCAGCTTGGTTATGGCGAGAGAAGTTACATCGGTGGCCCTGGTAAACTCCTTGGTCTGCTGGAAGGCGTTCTGGCCCGTAGATGCATCGAGGACCAGAAGGACTTCGTGCGGGGCGTCAGGAATCACCTTGCGAAGGACGTTTCTTATCTTGGTGAGCTCATTCATGAGATCGACCCTGTTATGGAGCCTTCCGGCCGTATCGATGAGGACGACATCGGCGTTTTTAGCCACTGCGGAACGAACCGTGTCGTAGGCCACGGCCGCCGGGTCGGAGCCCATCTCCTGCCTGACTATGTCCACTCCGGCCCTCTCAGCCCAGATCTGCAGCTGATCCACGGCTGCTGCCCTGAAGGTGTCGGCGGCGCCGAGTACGACCTTCTTGCCCTGAGCCTTCAGCTTGGAGGCGAGCTTTCCAATAGTTGTGGTCTTACCGACTCCGTTCACCCCGACTACAAGGACCACATAGGGCTTCTTGGAGAAATCGAAAGGAATCTTGTCCGGGTCGATTACCGGCTGGCCGTCGACATCGATAAGCTTGCCGATCTCCTCGCGGAGGAGATCTGCAAGTTCGTCACGGGACATGTATTTGTCTCTCTCGACCCTTTCTTCGAGATTGTCAATGACCTTAAGAGTCGTGTCAACTCCCATATCCGTGGATACCAAGGCCTCTTCGATGGCGTCAAGCACCTCGTCATCAACCTTGGAACGGCCCACGATAGCCCTGGAAAGCCTTTTGAAGAAGCCTTCCTTGGTTTTGAGGACACCCTTGTCAAATATTCCCATGGCGAAAAGTCTTAATCTGACAAATATACGGAAAATGGAGACATTTAAAAAGCGGAAGCGGCCAAAACCCTAATGGTTCTGACCGCTTCTGTTCAAAATGTGAAGGGGAAACTTACTTCTTGTTGAAGAAGTCCTTCTCCTTGCCTGCCTCGACGAGACGCTCGGTGAAAATGTAGGCGCCAGTCTTAGGCGACTTGTCCATACGGATGCACTTTACCATGCTCTTTGCACCTGCCTTCGCGGCGAAGGTGGCGACCGCTTTCTTTGCCATAAACTAAACCTCCTGTATTTTTACTTAATCTCGCGGTGAAGCGTGTACTTATGAAGATACGGATTGTACTTCATAAGCTCAAGACGCTCAGGCGTGTTCTTCTTATTCTTGGTGGTGACATAACGGGAGATTCCCGGAACGCCGCTTGCCTTCTGTTCGGTGCATTCGAGGATCACCTGCACCCTGTTTCCTTTAGCTTTCTTTGCCATAGCTCTTCAGATTTTTAAACAAGGTTAATGTAACCCTTCTCCTGTGCCTCCTTGACAGAAGCAGCGAGGCCATTCTTCCTGATGGTCCTCATACCCTTGGCAGAGACCCTGAGGGTGATGAACCTCTGCTCTTCTTCCGACCAGAACTTCTTGTTCTTGAGGTTGAGGGAGAAATCGCGCTTTGTGCGCAGCTTAGAGTGGGCCACGTTGTTGCCCCTCATCCTCTTCCTGCCGGTTATTTGACAAACTTTTGCCATATCTTTAATCTTTTATATTCAAAAACAAAATTTGCGGACTGCAAATATCGCGTTTAATTTTCTGGTTTCCAAAAAATTCTATACGAATTTGAAAAACCGCTTCCATCTGATATTCGCCGGAAATTTCTTATTGTGGTCCAGCGAGAGCCAGATGAGCGAAGGAGTCCCGACGAGATGATCCTCCGGAACAAAGCCCCAATATCTCGAATCAAGAGAATTGTGCCTGTTGTCGCCCATCATGAAGAAGTAATCCTGCCTGAAGGTGTAGGCCTCGGCCTCTTTCCCGTTCAAGAGAATTTTCCCGTCCCTTACTTCGAGGCTGTTGTGCTCATAGTCCCGGATAATCCTCTCGTAGAGGGGAAGATTCTTCAGGTTGAGCTCAACCTCAACGCCTTTCTTCGGAATCCAAAGAGGGCCGAAATTGTCTCTGGTCCATCTGTAATCCTCCGTGAAAGGGAAGATCAACTTGTACGAATCCGGATAATCCGGCGGATAGACATCATCGTTGGCCTCAACACAGACCACGTTTCTTACCTCCTTGATCTCCTCAACTTCAGCCGCGGTAAGCGGCAGGGCCGGATAGCCGGGAAGGGATCTGTCGTACCAGTAATCCTGGGAATTGAGACCCAGCTTGTCGAGGAAGACCTGGTTGATCGGGCTTCCGTTCGTGAGAACCGTGTATGACATCTGGACTCCAGGCCAGACCTCCTGAGCCTCCGAATTGATGTAGACCTGTCCGTGTCTGATTTCGAGAGTGTCTCCAGCGACGGCTACGCATCTCTTAACGTAATGGTCTTTCTTATCCGAGGGGCGGACAATGACCGGACCGTAAGTCTTGACGGCATAGTCTTTACCCATCGTCCTGCAGACGGCGTAATAGTCGTCACCAGGAATCTTCGAGAGGACGGTGTCTCCGTTAGGAAAACCGAAGACCACACAGTCGCCGCGTCTCGGCCCCCTGAAGCCTCTCAGCCTGCGATACTTGTTCTGGATAAGAGTCGAATAGGACTCATGCCCGAAAAAGCGGTTGTGGGTGAAAGGGATGGTGAGCGGAGTCTGCGGGACCCTCGGGCCGTAGGTGAGCTTGCTTACAAACAGGTGGTCGCCTGTGAATAAGGTGCTCTCCATGGATGAGGAAGGAATCTTGAAAGCCTGGAAGAAGAAGATGTTGATGAAAGTGACAAAGACTACGGCGAAGATTATGGCATCAAGCCAATCGAGCGCAGCATTGTGCTTCTCACCCTCCTTGTACTGCTTTTTCCAAAACGTCCACTTCACCTTTTTAGTGATGAAGCCGTCAAAAAGGACAAGCAGGCCGAGCAGCCACCACCAGCTTCCGAGCCAGATCACCCACAACAGATAGAGAAGAGACCAGAAGGCCCATCTTACCCATTTGTTATGGTAAAGATCCCTAAGACTCATCAGAATTTACTTCACAGAATTTACGATTGTCTCGAATGCCTTCGGATTGTTCATGGCGAGGTCGGCGAGAACTTTGCGGTTCAGCCCGACATTCTGCTTCGCGAGCTTGCCCATGAACTGGGAATAGGACATTCCGTACTGACGCGCTGCGGCGTTGATCCTCTGGATCCAGAGGGCACGGAACTCGCGCTTCTTGGCCTTGCGGTCACGATAGGCGTAGGTAAGTCCCTTCTCGTAGACATTCTTGGCTACAGTCCAGACATTTTTTCCAGCCATGAAATAACCGCGTGTCCTCTTGAGGATCTTCTTGCGACGCGCCCTGGCTGCTACTGCATTAACTGATCTTGGCATAATGTTTAATTTTTTCCGGAGTCAGCGACCTCTGCATGAGGTTCTTTACGGCTGCCATCCGAGTTACACAATTGGTTTTACTAGAGATTGAGAAGCTCCTTTACCTGCTTTACATTGCTCTTGTCGAGGATTGCGAAGTGGTCGAGATTCCTCTTCTGCTTCTTGGTCTTCTTCGTGAGAATGTGGCTGTGGTAGGCGTGAGCCCTCTTGATCTTGCCTGTCCCGGTAAGCTTGAAACGCTTTTTGGCACCTGGATTGGTCTTTAGCTTTGCCATCTCTTAAAAAATGTTAATAGTTAATTAATAATATCTAATCCGTCACGGATTACTTTTTCTTTATTGGAGCGATCATCATGATCATCCTCTTACCCTCCAGCTCCGGCATATGCTCAGCGCGTCCGTACTGCTCGAGCTCGACCGCGAAACGGAGGAGAAGCTTCTCTCCCTGGTCGGCGAACTGGATGCTCCTTCCGCGGAAGAAGACAGAGGCCTTAACTTTCGAGCCTTCTTCAAGGAATTCCTGGGCATGCTTGAGTTTGAACTGGAAATCATGCTCATCGGTGTTCGGCCCGAAACGAATCTCCTTGATTACGACCTTGGTGGCGTTGGCCTTGATCTCCTTGGCTTTTTTCTTCTGCTGGTAGAGATATTTCTGGTAGTCAAGGATTTTGCATACCGGCGGATCGGCCTTAGCGCTAATCTCCACAAGGTCAAGCTCAAGCTCCTCGGCCATCCTCCTCGCCTGCGCGATCGGATAAATACCCGGGTTCTCGATGTTGTCCCCTACAAGTCTGACCTGAGGGGCCTTGATCTCGTTGTTGATGTCCAATTCGTTTTCGTCCTTTTTCCTGAGCGGCTGAGCCGGTCTTTCCGGCTTCGGCCTCGGGGCGGACGGCCTTGGACTGAAGTGTGGTTTGTAAGGCATTAATTCTCCTGTGTTTAAATCCTCTTTTTTACCAAAAAATTTAACGATCGGAGTTCAGACCGCGAGTTCAGACTTTTGAAGGTCCGAAATCCACTTTGTGAACTCCTCAACGCTCATAGAGCCCTTGTCGGCTCCTTCATAGCGTACCGAAACCGTTCCGTCGGCCACCTCTTTCTCGCCTACGATTGCGAGCACAGGCACCCTGAGGAGCGAAATCTCACGAATCCTCTTTCCGAGGGTTTCGTTACGGTCGTCTATTGAAGCGCGAATTTCGGAATTTTTCAGAGATTTCACAACATTTTGGGCATAATCAACGTATTTTCCGCTGACAGGAAGCACCTTGACCTGCTCCGGAGAGAGCCATACCGGAAGATGTCCGGCGGTATGCTCGAGAAGCACGGCGGTGAACCTCTCTATGGAACCGAACGGAGCCCTGTGGATCATGATAGGGCGCTTCTTGCTTCCGTCGGCGTCGGTATATTCGAGCTGGAACCTCTCAGGAAGGTTGTAGTCGACCTGGATGGTGCCGAGCTGCCACTTTCTTCCGAGGGCGTCCTTCACCATGAAGTCGAGCTTAGGCCCGTAGAAGGCGGCCTCGCCGTACTCTACGACGGTCTTGAGCCCCTTCTCCTTCGCGCTCTCGATGATGGCGTTCTCGGCCTTCTCCCAGTTCTCGTCGCTTCCGATGTACTTGTCGTGGTTGTTCTTGTCCCTGAGGGAAATCTGGGCCGTGTAGTCCTCGAACTTGAAGACCTTGAACACATAGAGTATCAGGTCGATGACCTTCTTGAACTCGTCCATGAGCTGGTCAGGACGCACGAACATGTGGGCGTCGTCCTGGGTGAAGCAGCGGACGCGGGTGAGGCCGTGGAGCTCGCCGCTCTGCTCGTAGCGGTAGACGGTGCCGAACTCGGCGTACCTCAGAGGAAGATCCTTGTAGGAACGCGGAGAGCTCGCGTATATCTCGCAATGGTGAGGGCAGTTCATAGGCTTGAGCATGTACTCCTCGCCCTCTTCAGGGGTGTGGATAGGCTGGAACGAATCCTTGCCGTACTTGGCCCAGTGGCCGGAAGTTACATAGAGCTGCTTGCTTCCGATATGAGGGGTGACTACCGGGAGGTAGCCGTACTCATCAAGTTTCCTGCGGAGGAAGTTCTCGAGCTGGAGTCTCATGACGGCGCCCCTAGGGAGCCACAGAGGCAGTCCGAGGCCGACCCTGGACGAGAAAGTGAAGAGCTGCATCTCCTTGCCGAGCTTCCTGTGGTCACGCTTCTTGGCCTCTTCGAGAACGACGAGGTATTCGTCCAGCATGGACTTCTTAGGGAAGGTGATGCCGTAGATTCGGGTCAGCTGTCCACGCTTCTCGTCGCCGCGCCAGTAAGCGCCTGCGATTGCGGTCAGCTTGACGGCCTTGATAGGAGCCGTGCTCACGAGGTGCGGTCCGCGGCAGAGGTCGGTGTAGTTGCCGTTGCGGTAATATGTGATTGTCCCGTCCTGGAGCTCGGAGATAAGTTCACACTTGTACTGATCTCCTTTCTCCTTGAAGAATTTCATGGCTTCCGCCTTGGAAACATTGATTCTCTGGAAGACTTCCTTTTCCCTGGCGAGTTCGAGCATCTTCTGCTCGATCTTAGGGAAGTCGCTCTCCGAAATGGTTCTGTCCCCGAGGTCGACATCGTAGTAGAAGCCGTTTTCCACGGCAGGTCCGATGCCGAACTTGGCGCCCGGATAGAGGGCTTCGAGGGCCGCGGCCATAAGGTGGGCCGAAGAATGCCAGAAGACATGCTTGCCCTCGTCATCCTCCCATTTGAGGAGTCTGACGGACGAGTCTTCTTCAATAGGTCGGGTCAGGTCTACGACCTGTCCCTTGTCAATAGAATGGTCGCTTGCCGGCTTAACTTCAGCCGCAAGGACTTCCTCAGCCAATCTCGGGCTGATGCTCTTTGCGATCTCGAGAGCAGTTACACCTTTTTCGAACTGCTTCTCGCTTCCGTCTGGAAACTTGATATTGATCATGACTGCTAAAATTAAATTGGACTAACCAGTATTTACAAACCAAGTACTTGAACTTGGCTAGCCATAGTATTAGTCGAAATGCAAAGATAAGGTTTTTTTCGTATCTTTGTATTCCCTTCATAAAAGACTGGAACAATGAAAGAAAAGATAGACATGAAGCTCATCTGGAACGAAGCAGGGAAGGCAGGTCTTGTATTGGGCCTCATATCTACGGCGTACATGTTCATAACGCTCTACGACACCACTCTCTTCTCCTCAAAATTCTACTCCGTCGCGATGAGCGTGGTCAATTTTTTCCTTCTTGCGGTAAAGGTCGTAGCCTGCATCTGGCTCTTTAAATATTTCATGCTGAAATTCGCCCTCAGGCATTCAGGCGCCACGAGCGGCGACACATGGAAATTCGGCGTGACGGCCGGCTTCCTCTCAGCCCTTATCTACTCAGCCTTCAACCTGGCGAACGTGGCCTACATCTCCCCGGCCGAATACCAGTCGGTCTACAACGAGATGATAGCGCAGGCCGCTCCCCTGATGGATGCGAATTCCAGGGCCGCGGCCGAAAACATGATAGGAAAACTTCCGCAGATAACCTTTTTTCTCAATCTCGTATACTGCTTCCTCTGGGGTCTGGGCCTGACTGCCATCTACTCTCCCAGGCTTGCCCTCTTGAATGGCATTCCTGACGCTGACGAGGAAGAAAACGAGACTGACGATAACCATAACTTGTCATAAGGCAATGGAATACTCTCTGGATTTGTCAATCATCGTACCTCTCTTCAACGAGAATGAATCGCTTCCTGAACTAGCTTCATGGATCGAAAGGGTCATGGATAAAAACGGCTGCTCCTATGAAGTAATAATGGTCGATGATGGAAGTACAGATGGTTCATGGAATACTGTCCGCGCCCTTGCCGCGAGGAATCAAAGGTTCCGCGGAATATCTTTCCGCCGGAACTACGGCAAGTCAGCAGCACTTTACTGTGGTTTCAAGGAGGCCAGGGGAAGGGTCGTAGTGACCATGGACGCAGACCTGCAGGACTCTCCGGAGGAGATTCCTCAGATGTACAGGATGGTCACCGAAGAAGGCTGGGACATAGTTTCCGGCTGGAAACAGCACCGGGTCGACAACAAATTCACGAAGAATCTGCCTTCGAAGCTCTACAACGCAACGGCGAGGGCTATAACCGGGGTGAAACTCCACGACATGAACTGCGGGCTGAAGGCCTACAAAAACGAGGTCGTCAAGAGCATCGAGGTCTATGGCGAGATGCACCGCTACATTCCTTATCTGGCCAAGAACGAGGGCTTCACCAAGATAACCGAGAAGCCAGTCCACCATCAAAAGCGCAAATACGGGAAGAGCAAATTCGGGATGGAGAGATTCGTCAATGGTTTCCTGGACCTTCTCTCCCTGTGGTTTCTGAGCACCTTCGGAAAGAAGCCTATGCATTTCTTCGGTTTCACTGGAATCCTAATGTTCTTCGTCGGCTTCGTAATGTCCGTCTGGATGATAGCCGCGAAACTGATCCGTCAGGCCCGCGACCTCCACTTCCGCCCTGTCACCGACCAGCCTCTTTTCTATCTCGCGCTTACAGCTGTCCTCGCAGGCATAATGCTCTTCCTCGCCGGTTTCATCTGCGAGATGGTTTCCCGCAACTCCAGCGAGCGCAACCGCTACAATATCAAAGAGGAAATCTGATTACTCCCCCCTGTACCTTTCAAGGCCGAGGGTCGTCCACTCGAAAGAATAGACCCTTCCTCCTATAGGAAGGTTGATTTGCAGCTTGTCCGAATTCCTGTCATAGCGGGCATAGGCATGGCCCTGAATGGCATTGGAAGGCTTGATATTCACGTTCGAAAGATAGCCGACGTTTCTGCTGTAGATTTGTCCGAGTTCTCCGATCGTCGCGGCACCTATCGCGCTGGACCCGACTCCGAAGGCGATGTCGGCGGCCGCCGTACTCATTTCGAAGCCAAGTTCGTTTCCGAATTCCCAGGTGTCGTTGTTATTGATCCATGCGGAGCTGATAGCGGCATCGGCTGCAATGTTGCCCATCACCAGAGCGGTCTGGGCGCCGATATTAGTCCAGATACGGCGCCGCCGTGCCCGCCGGACGAACTGGTCATGGGACCAGAGCCTAGCCCTGTGTTTAGATGAATTTACCGAAGCGTGGTTAAAATCAAAGAAGGCGTCAGAGCCGCCCCTGTTACAGATGTAGAGGTCTATTCTGTAGAACTTTCCGTAATTCTTGAAATATCTTACGTTTATGCCGACATCATAGTCGTCCACATGGTAGGTGCGCCAGCTCATGCCATTGGCATCCATCTCCATCTGGACAGCACCAGGCCTCGTCGCCTGCGGAGCCGACGCCACTTCAGGCGAATCTTGGAAAAGGTTGTCCACCGTATCCGCGGAGGCAGGAGCCGCCGCAAGAAGTAAGGCGGCGAAAAGAGTAGTCAACATATCCGAGCTTACTAAATCCCAAAATGAACATTCAAATATCGTTCCTCGACATTTAAATATCATTTCTGGCCCCTTTCGAGGCCTCGCTCTCCGCATTCTCCTTAGAAAGAGCTGTCACACAATATATTCCTCTTGCCGGGATGGTATAAGAAAGCCCCTCCGTCACGCCGACAAGCACGGCGGTCTTCTTGTTGATCGAGACCTTGTAAACAGCATAACATTTTGCGCCAGGACTTGCCTTCCAGGTCAGATTTTTACCCGTTATCTTCACCTGGGACGGAGCGGCGGGACGGACGGAAGCCTCCGGGGCAGAGCAGAAATAAGGGACTAGCGCCTTCTTTGAATAATTTGACGAGATGATGTTCGTAAGTCCCAACTTATTGTCCATCAGCGATGTAGTATTGTAATATACAGCACCTTCGACCGAGGAATAGCCCTTCGCCGCAGACCATATCTTGTTGAAGAGATCGACAGTGTACGACTTATATGTCGATGAGCCGTCATACATATAGGTGCCGTAGCCGATGGCATAATGGGTCTTTCCCGTCCTCTTTCCGAACCAGTCGAGCCTGTCCTTGAAAGTACTTTCTACATTGTAGAGCTGAGGGATGATGATGTCTATCCATCCCTCTCTGCATATTTCTTCAACATCTATGTAGAGGCGGTTGTAGTTGTTGTCATAGTTGCCCTGAGGCGCGATGGAGAAGATGACCTCCGGTTTGGTCTGAGCTATGGTCTCATGAAGCCGCCTGACCAAGGCGCTGACGTTGGCACGGCGGAAATCCTCGATGGAAGAATATCCGCTCCCGTACTTGGCATATTCATCCTCATCCCCCATGGACTCGCCTTTTTCCAGAGTGGAAGGATAAAAATAGTCATCCATATGGAGTCCGTCAACATCATACTTGGTCAGCAATTCCTTGACTATGGCGCAGATACGCTCTCTTGCCGCAGGAAGTGCGGGGTTATAGATTCTTTGCTTGAGATAGGTCTTCGTCAGCTCTTCGGGGATTCTCGGGTCAAGATCCGGGAGCGGGTCGCCCGCCTTGCTCACCGAAGAAATCCTATACGGATTCATCCAGGCATGAAACTGCATTCCTCTTTTGTGCGTCTCGTCAATCAGCCATTTAAGGACGTCATAGCCAGGGTCTCCGTCATCCTTTCCTGTGATATATTTGCTCCATGGTTCATACTCAGACTTGTAAAAAGCGTCCGCCTTGCTCCTTACCTGGAAGAAGACGGCGTTGAGTCCGATTTTCTGGAAGAGATCGAGTTCCTTGGTATAGAGTTCTTTCTGGCTGGTTTCATCGTACTTTGACTTCGGCCAGTCTATGCCCCAGACAGTCGCGACCCAGGCGCCTCTCAATTCTTTCGGCGGCAGCTGCGCGGAAGACAGGTCTATATCCACGACCTGTTCTTGCTCTTCCTTCCCGGGATCAGGGTCAATGTTCGGTTTTTTATCGCCCTCATCCTTTCCGCAAGATGCGGCTCCCAGACAGAGCAAAGCAATGAGAAGCTGTCTTAGATGCTTATTCATTAGATGGTCAGTTTCGTTTCGAAGGGCCAAGTTACGAAATAATCTCCAATATCCGAATCCACAAAGCCCCGACATCCATTCCGGAGCACATTCCAGTCTTTTCCGCCAAATGTCATAGAAGTCCCACAGACGAAGTCCGGCGGGAAAAAACAGTGAGCAGAGTGGAGCGTCCTTGACTTAAGGAGGGACTCCACCAGCGCATTCAGCTCGTCGGAGCTGAAAGGCTTAGTGAGATATGCGTCGCCGGAGGATAAAGAAGCTGTCCGAGGGGGTAGGCTCTGTAAGCATAGTCTTGGAGATGCGGATTTGCTTGGCGCACTGGAATAAAAAAAGGGACCCGGGCATCTTGTGGATGTCCGGGTCCCCGAAAACGGCAGCTGCCTACTCTTCCAACTGGTGGGTCAGTACCATCGGCGCTAGTGAGCTTAACTTCTCTGTTCGGAATGGGAAGAGGTGGTTCCTCACCGCCATAACCGCCGCATTATATCATTTGAGAGAGAATCCTCGGCTTTCATCTTCCGCAGACTCTGCGCTTTTCCTTGGCTTATCTTTCTTTTGAAGAAAGCTTTCGGGCCATTAGTACGGGTCAGCTGAGGACATCGCTGTCCTTGCACTTCCCGCCTATCAACGTGGTAGTCTCCCACGACCCTCTTTGGAAACCTCATCTCGGAGACGGCTTCGCGCTTAGATGCTTTCAGCGCTTCTCCTGACCGAACGTGGGTACCCGGCGATGCGGCTGGCGCCACAACCGGTATGCCAGAGGTTCGTCCGACCCGGTCCTCTCGTACTAAGGTCAGTCCTCCTCAAGTTTCCTACGCCCACAACAGATAGAGACCGAACTGTCTCACGACGTTCTGAACCCAGCTCGCGTGCCACTTTAATCGGCGAACAGCCGAACCCTTGGAACCTGCTCCAGCCCCAGGATGTGACGAGCCGACATCGAGGTGCCAAACCGCTCCGTCGATTTGAGCTCTTGGGAGCGATCAGCCTGTTATCCCCGGAGTACCTTTTATCCTATGAGCGATGGCCCTCCCATGAGGAACCACCGGATCACTTTGCCCTACTTTCGTACCTGCTCGACTTGTATGTCTCCCAGTCAAGCCCGCTTTTGCCACTGCACTCTCCGCGCGGTTGCCATTCGCGCTGAGCGGACCTTGGGAAGCCTCCGTTACTCTTTTGGAGGCGACCACCCCAGTCAAACTACCCGCCAAGCGGTGTCCCATCTCGGATGGTTAGACCCCGGCTGGACGAAGGGTGGTATTTCAACATCGACTCCGCGAGGGCTGGCGCCCCCGCCTCTCAGTCTCCCACCTATCCTACACATCATCCAGCCAGAGTCAGCGCTAAGCTATAGTAAAGGTTCACGGGGTCTTTTCGTCCCGTTGCGGGTAGGCGGCATCATCACCGCCACTACAATTTCACCGAGCTCACGGCTGAGACAGTGCCCAGATCGTTACACCGTTCGTGCAGGTCGGAACTTACCCGACAAGGAATTTCGCTACCTTAGGACCGTTATAGTTACGGCCGCCGTTTACCGGGGCTTCGATTCGGACCTTCGCGCTTCATTGCTTCCGCGCTGAGCCCCCCTCTTAACCTTCCGGCACCGGGCAGGTGTCAGGCCATATTCGTCATCTTAACGATTTCGCATAGCCATGTGTTTTTGGTAAACAGTCGCCTGGGCCATTTCTCTGCGCCCGTCCCGGAGGACGGGTCCCCTTATCCCGAAGTTACGGGGTAAATTTGCCTAGTTCCTTGGCCGTGATTCACTCGAGCACCTTAGGATCCTCTCCTCGCCCACCTGTGTCGGTTTATGGTACGGGGTCCCCCGCGCTTATCGCTCACTGGCTTTTCTCGCGAGTATGATTACCTGCGCTGTCGGCTCGTCCGAAGACTCGCCGTACTGTCGGATTTCACTTGCGCTACGTCCTTCAACCGTCGCTTCCGTACGACGGCGGCAGTGTCACTCCTCGGTCACCAGCTTGCCTGCGGGGGACGTGCCGGAATGTTGACCGGCTTTACATCGCGTGCTCCTCTCGGATTCCGCTTAGTCCCCGACTGACCCTGATCCGTTTAACGTTGTTCAGGAATCCTTGGGCTTTCGGTGTGAGCATTTCCATGCTCATTATCGTTACTTATGCCTACATTTTCTTTTCATGCCGCTCCAACATACCTCACGGTACATCTTCTGCGCGGCATCAATGCTCCCCTACCGCGCGGATCGCTCCGCGCCCTCGGCTTCGGCGGCAGTCTTATGCCCGTTCATCATCCACGCCTCACCGCTCGACTAGTGAGCTGTTACGCACTCTTTGAATGAATAGCTGCTTCCAAGCTAACATCCTAGCTGTCTATGCGGTGTGACTTCGTTCTGTCTCAACTTAAACTGCTCTTGGGGGCCTTGGCCGTAGGTCTGGGCTCTTACCCTTTTGCCACTGGATATTAGCACCCAATGACTCACTCCCACACTCTGACGTACACCCATTCGGAGTTTGTCGGGAATTGACAGGCGGCGAAGCCCTCGCTTCCCATCAGTAGCTCTACCTGATGCACGCACGTGTGAGGCTGTCCCTAAAGACATTTCGGGGAGTACGAGCTATCTCCCAGTTTGATTGGCCTTTCACTCCTACCCTCATCTCATCCAAGCCCTTTTCAACGGAAACTGGTTCGGCCCTCCAGAGCCTGTTACGGCCCCTTCAGCCTGGACAAGGGTAGATCACTAGGTTTCGCGTCTGCTCATGCTGACTCTTCCGCCCTATTAGGACTCGCTCTCGCTCCGGCTCCGCGCCTGAGGCGCTTAACCTCGCCCGCATGATGCAACTCGTAGGCTCATTATTCAATAGGCACGCCGTCGAGGATCGCTCCTCTCCGACCGCTTGTAGACGAACGGTTTCAGGTTCTTTTTCACTCCCCTGTTCGGGGTGCTTCCCACCTTTCCCTCACGGTACTGGTTCACTATCGGTCTTCCGGAAGTGTTTAGCCTTGCGAGATGGTCCTCGCTGTTTCAGACAGGATTCCACGTGTCCCGCCCTACTCAGGTAGTCTCCCTGTCCCAACCGGTCGCCTGTACGGGGGTGTCACCCTCTTCGCCGGACATTTCCATGCCCTTCCAGTTCCCGGTTGAATTCCTTTGGAAACCCCTACAACCCCGCCCGGTCCTTGAACCGGACGGTTTAGGCTCCGTCCCTTTCGATCGCCACTACTCAGGACATCGATCTTTCTTTCTTTTCCTGCAGGTACTAAGATGTTTCAGTTCCCTGCGTTCACCCCAGATCGCTCTGGTGACGCGCCTTCAGCGCGCCGGGTTGCCCCATTCGGACACGTCCGGATCAATTCGTGTTTGCCGATCCCCGGACATTTTCGCAGCTTACCGCGTCCTTCTTCGTCTTCGGAAGCCAAGGCATCCTCCATTCGCCCTTCTCTCGCTTTCTTCGTGAATCTCGCGACATCTCCGCACGGATCCCTCCATGCGGCGTCTTCAATTCGTTTTGCTCGTTTGCCTTGAAATTGCAGTTCCCCGATCCAACATATTCGAAAAAACTCTCTTTATATCTTAGATCTTCAAACTGATTCTGTTTCTAATTCTTACCTCTTATTCTCTCTCAATGTTGTCAATGTACTCTCTC
>Ga0256404_1004044_pt1 | contig 28454 bp, 21 predicted proteins | sample RumenRJG_01DNA_FD_185990 | JGI IMG/M metagenome (GOLD analysis project Ga0256404, IMG submission 185990) | Bovine rumen microbial communities from Lethbridge, Alberta, Canada - RJG_01 | ecosystem: Host-associated > Mammals > Digestive system > Stomach > Rumen | place: Canada: Alberta | collected...
CCACGCTCATCTCCCTGTATTCACTCAGGTCCGTTACTCCGGCCAGGTTCTGAGTGATGTACGTGGAGTTGTCGGTGGGTACCTGCCCCTGGTGGTACAGGGCCGGGTCACCCTCGCGGTTGAGGTTCTTCACTGCCATACGGCCTGCGCCGTTCAGCTTCCCTCCCCCGTCGTTCGGGTCCTCATACTCTACTTTGGCCATCTTGAACAGGCGGCCCGCCTCGTCCTGCACGAACGTGCCGCTGAACTTCATGGGCGTCAGGCGCCATAACCGGCCCCCGTTCTTTCCCAGGTCCGCCCGCACCGTTTTACCGCCGGCGTCCTGCAGCAGGTAGATGTCCCCCTGCTCATACCCGATGATCTCTGCATCCAGTACCGTGTCCGCAACCACTTTCCTGTCCGGTCCTGCAGCCTTCACGCCTGCACTCTCTGCACGGCTTCCCGCGCCTCCCATGCTTTCCAGCTGCGCCTGGTGCCTTGCCTGCTGCGCCGCCACCCTGGCCTTCAGGCTCGACGCGTCCTGGTTTTGGGATCCTGCCGCAAACACACTCCCGGCAGCAAACAGCATGCAGCCGGCCAATGCGGCAGTGGCTATTTTATGTAACGTATTTGCCATGTTATGCTCTCCTTTTTACGATTTATGTACAGGTCCGGGAGGATACCTCCTTCTGGTTATCCTCCCTTTCCCTGTCAATTCTTATCATGCAACAAATCCGTCAGCCGAGAAGCATCAGCCCCGGCCTTTTACCACGCGCACGCGCTGGATGCTGGGCGTACCGTCACTGTGATGCGAAATGGTATCTACACGGATCCGGTTCAGTTCCGGCGCGAATTCCTTCAAAGCACGTTCCGTCAGCTGCGCCCCGTTGGTCATCGCACGGTACAGGATCGCCGCCACTTCGTAACGGGTCAGCTCCCGGTCTCCCTTGAAGTTCCCGTCAGGATACCCTTCTAACAGGCCGTTGCCTGCCAGCGTGGCCACATAGTCGTATGCCCAGTGGTTTTCCGGCGTATCCGGGAACAGTTGCAGCTTCGACAGATCCAGTTGGCGTCCTGCCGCCTGGTCCGCGATCAGAGCCCGCAGGTCTTCCAGTTCCTTGCGCATCTCGATGATCTGTTTGCCCATCGCCGTACGGGAGTTGTTCACACGGCTCTTGCCGTCGATCTTCAGGGTGACGCCGGCCGATACCATGTTGTCCCCGTTACCCACGGTGGAGGCCACGCTGAGCATGGTGTTCTCATCCGGACGGTAGAACGCGCCTACCGCCGCCGCGTTTTTGCCGCGGTAATGGCCATAGCCAGCCGTTACATCCCACTTGGCATCCGGGTCGAAGTCCAGCGGGTGTAGTCCTGCCAGGGCCGCCGCACCGGCGCCTACCTTCTTCACACGGTCGTCCAGGTTTTCGATGTTGTTGTAGATCTGCTTCTGGGCCTGGTACAGCTGCGAACCGTTCACCGCATCCCGGGAGGTGGCGCTCACCTCGCCCGGCGCTACGTTGACGATCTTCTTGCTGCCGGCGTCGATGCCTTCTTTGGTTACCGACACATCCCCGGCGTGGAACTCATCCGCGTTCACCGTGGTGGCATTGATCTTCTTCACTTCCAGGCTGTCCAGTCCTTTAATGTCCTTGGCCAGTTTGATGTTCAGGGTGTTGTCTTTCGCGCTGCCGACCACCCCGATGTTGCCATCGGTCAGTTCGCCCGTCGCGCCGCCCTTGACATTGACCACCTTGTTCAGAGGTACGGCCAGCTGATCGCCGGAATCTCCTTTATATTTGGTGCCGTCGTCCAAGGTCGCTACCTGGTGCGGATTGCCTTCCCCGTCTTCATACTGGATACGGTCCATGGTCTCCCCGTCTTTGCCGTTCACGCCCGGGTCACCCTTCACAACCGTAATATCCGCAGAAGCGCCATCCTTGCCGTTCAGCCCGATATGGCCTTCCGTTCCGTCTTCGCCGTCTTTGGCGTAGATGGTCACGCCGTCCTTGCCGTCAGCTCCTCTTACGCTGATACCATTCTTGCCGTCAATGCCGACGCCGGACTTGCCGTCCTTGCCGTTGACACCGATGTGGCCGTCCTTGCCGGGCTGCCCGTCCTTGCCCGGGCCACCGATCTCAATGAGGTCGCTCAGGGATACATCGTAATGGATGCCGCCGGTGGCATTCTTGCTTTCTACCAGCACCAGGTCTCCTTCCTGGCTGCCGGATTCATAGTCGCCGCCGTTCACCGTCATGGTGGTATGTTCGCTGGCCAGCTGTTCCACTTCTTTCAACTGGGACACGTTCACCGCATCCGTATCGTCTTCCCCGGCCGCCACATTGACAATCTTGTTGCCGCCGTTGTCCAGCCCATCGCCCGTCAGGCTTACGGTCTTACCCGGTTCGCCTTCCTCGCCGGCTGGGCCGGTAATGGTCACGCCATCCCCGTTGATTACAGTAGTACCGCCGGTCGGGTTGCCGTCCTCATCCTTCTGGGTAAAGGTGGCGCTGTTCATGTCTTTCAGATCCTGGTTCAGTTTCACCGTCATGGTGCCGGTCTCTGCATCGCCCACTACGCCGATGTTGCCCGTGGTCAGGGTGGATACATCCTCCACCTCGCCCTTGATCCCCAGGGTGGTGCCCAGGTCACGGTGTACGACCGTCCCGTCATCCCCTACGAAATCCAGTCCGGCAGAGGTGATGTCCCCGGCCGCCTTCTGCAGGTCGCCTACGTTGACTGCGTTGTTCAGCATATCGCCGGTGGCATCTTTCAGGTCTACCGGGTTGCCGTCTGCATCGATCAGGCCACTGCCCACGCTGGTGATCTGGTTGCCGGCCATGTCCACTTTGTCTTTGGTCACGGTGGGGCCGCCGGTGATGGCCAGGCCATCGTTGTTCAGCAGGGTGTCGCCGATGGTCACGCTGCCATCTTCCGTCAGGTCGATGTCCTTGGACAGTTGCACCTTCATCTTGGCTGTGTCTTTGTCATAGTTGACGCCTATGTTGCCTTCGGTCAGGCTGTCTTTATCCGCGCCGCCTTCAAAATCCAGCACCTTGTTCAGCTTGCGGGTGGCCATGACGCCGTCGTCGCCACGGAATTTCAGCCCGTCGTTCAGGGTAGCGACTTCCTGCTTGTCCCCGTCCGGATCCGTGTAAACGATACGGGTGATGCCGTCTTTCCCGTCAACGCCCGGTTCACCCTTTTCTACCTTAATCGTGGTGATGCCCGGCTCGCCGTCTTTACCGTCCACGCCGTTCATGCCGATGCTGTCAAATCCCTTCAAATCCTTGTTCAAATAAACCTGGATGGCACTCTTGCCGTCCTTATCTTTCGCCACCCGGGTCAGGATGTTACCGGGTTCCACTTCCGTGGTGGTCGTGGACTCCCCATGTACCGTCGTGGTCGTGGTGGTGTAAACGGAGTCCCCAATGATACCCAGGGTGTAGCCCAGTTTCTGCTGGATCCGGTTGCCTTCGTCATCCCGTAATCCGAAGCCCTTGTTGATCAAATCTTTTTCCGAATCACTCAGGCTGTTGCGCAGGTCATCCACGTTCACCGCATTGGTGCCAACCGCATCATCCAGCGCCGCCGGGTTGCCATCAGCATCGGTCAGGCCACTGGCCAGGTTGTTGATCTGGTTTCCTGCCACGTCTACTTTGTCCTTCGTCACAGTTGGACCGTTGTTGATGGTCAGGCCGTCATTGTTCAGCAGGGTATCTCCAATATTCACGCTGCCGTCTTCGGTCAGGTCGATGTCTTTGGACAGCTGTACCTTCATCTTCGCTGTGTCTTTATCATAGTTGACGCCGATGTTGCCTTCGGTCAGGGTTTCTTTATCCGCGCCGCCTTCAAAATCCAGCACCTTGTTCAGCTTGCGGGTGGCCATCACGCCGTCGTCGCCACGGAACTTCAGGCCGTCGTTCAGGGTAGCTACTTCCTGTTTCTCCCCGTCCGGATCGGTATAGACAATGCGAGTGATGCCGTCCTTGCCGTCAACGCCCGGTTCGCCCTTCTCTACCTTGATCGTGGTGATTCCATCTTTCCCGTCTTTACCGTCCACGCCGTTCAGGCCGATGCTGCTTATCCCTGTCAGGTTCTTGTCCATCATGATGATGACATTGCCTTCCGCATCGGTACGGGTCTTGATGTTCTTGGATGTGTATTCGGTATTGGCCTTTGTACCGCTGCCCTTAATGGTCAGGGTCTCGCCAAGGTCTTTATGGACCGGTTCGTTATTATAATTGGAGTTGGCTGCGAAATTCAGTCCCTTTTCTTCCGAGCCGGTGATAGCATCCTTCAGGTCGCCTACATTCACCGCATTGGTCAGGGTATCACCGGTGGCATCCTTCAGGTCTACCGGGTTGCCGTCCGCATCCGTCAGGCCGCTGGCCAGGTTGTTGATCTGGTTACCGGCTACGTCTACCTTGTCCTTGGTCACAGTAGGACCGTTGTTGATGGTCAGGCCATCGTTGTTGACAACCGTATCGCCAACGGTCACGCTGCCGTCTTTGGTCAGGTCGATGTCCTTGGACAGCTGTACCATCATCTTGCCGGAAGCCGTATCATAATTCACGCCAATGTTGCCTTCGGTCAAGGTTGCTTTGTCCGCGCCGCCTGCAAAATCCATGATCTTGTTCAGCTTGCGGGTGGCTGTCACGCCGTCGTCCCCCCGGAACTTAAGGCCGTCATTCAGGGTCGCCACTTCCTGTTTATCCCCGTCCGGATCCGTGTAAACGATACGGGTGATGCCGTCTTTCCCGTCAACGCCAGGCTGGCCTTTTTCCACTTTGATCGTAGTAATGCCCGGTTCCCCGTCTTTACCGTCCACGCCGTTCAGACCGATGCCGTCGATGCCCGTCAGGTTCTTGTTCAGCGTAATGGTTACCGTCTGGTCGGCTTTGGTCGTATCCACTTCCGTGATGATGTTGGCGTCGCCTTTGACCGCCAAGGTTTCTCCTAAGGGAACGTTGGTCTTGGTCTCTGAATGAGTTTCCATATAATTGTCCGCGGTAAAGTTCAAGCCTTTGGCGGTCAATTCATCTGTTGCATTGTTCAGGCTGTTGCGCAGGTCGTCCACATTCACCGCGTTGGTTCCTACGGCATCCTTCAACTCGACAGGTCTGCCATTGCCATCAGTCAGGCCGCTGGCCAGGCTGGTGATCTGGTTGCCGGCTACGTCTACCTTATCCTTCGTCACGACAGGGCCGCCGGTGATGGTCAGGCCGTCGTTGTTGACAACCGTATCGCCCATGGTCACGCTGCCGTCTTTGGTCAGGTCGATGTCCTTGGACAGTTTGATTGTCAGGGTATCCGTGCCGTCGGAGGTCACGCCGATGTTACCGTCGGTCAGAGTATCTTTGTCCGCGCCGCCTTCCACATGGAGGATCTCATCATAGGTGCGGTCGATCTGCTTTGCTTTGCCTTCGTCGCCCTGCACATGCAGCAGCTGGTCGGTACCGGTCATGATCTTGTTGTCGTCGATATACACATCGCCGCCCTGCTCGGTAATATACGTATCGCCCAGCTTGATCGTTTTGGTTGTAATATTGTTTACGGTAATATCTTTCGCCAGCTCTACTTTGATGGCCTCATTGCCGTCCTTGTCCTTGGACACGCCGGTAACGATATTGCCGTCCTTCAGCTTGGTTCCGTCAATGGTATACGTCGTATCCCCGATGACGCCGATGGTCTTGCCCAGCTCCTGTTTTACCGATTTGGATGTATCGTCCGGCGTCAGGCCGAAACCGCCGCCCTTAGTCGGGTCAATCACGCTGCTCAGGTCTGCGGAATAGGTCAGCGTGTTCCCGTTCTGTTCCAGTACCATGTTATCGCCGGCCTGGAACGTCACCGTATCCCCGGAATACACGTCGGAAGAAGATCCTTTGGATTTCCCTGTTCCGGTACTGCCGTTGTCAATCGTAAAATGAATTTCTTCCAGACCGCTCTTCAGTTGGTCCACATTGACAGCATCCGTTCCGTCTTTGCCCTCTGCCACATTGGTAATCTTCTTGCCGCCGGCATCGATTCCGGTGTTGGTGATAGACGGGCCATTGTTGATGGTCAGGCCAGTATTGTTGACGGTCGTATTGCCCATGGTCACGCTGCCTGCTTTGCCCAGGTCGATGTTCTGGGCCAGTTTTACCGTCAGGGTATCCCTGCCGTCGGAGGTCACGCCGATGTTCCCCTCGGTCAGCGTGCCTGTCGCGCCGCCTTCCACATGCAGGATCTCGTCATAGGTGCGGTCGATCTGTTTTGCTTTGCCTTCGTCGCCCTGTACGTGCAGCAGCTGCTCGGTACCGGTAATGACCTTGCTGTCGTCGATATACACATCACCGTCCTTTTCGGTAATATACGTATCGCCCAGGTGAATTTCTGTTGTGTTAACCGTAGTGAACGTGGGTTTCTCATCCATCTTCACAGTGATGGTCGTGGTCCCGTCCTTGGCCTGGGATACTTCCGTGGTCAGGTTTTCCGCGGAATAATCATGGCCCCGTTTGGCAACCGAACCCACAATATCCACTTCGCTGTTCAGCGGGTTCGCCGCCGTAGTCCCGCTGTTGGCCCCGAAGAACAGGCCGTCGCTTAACGTCGCTACCGTCTCGCCGCCAACCGTGATACGGTTAATCTTGTCACCGTAAATATTCTTAACCTTGTCACCTTCTTCAATGACCGTGTCGCCAATGGTTACACTGTCATCTACCGTTACGCTGCTCACCGAAAGATCGTCGGCCAGCTTAACGGTCAGCTTGGCATTGTCGCCTCTGCCTGTTACTTCCGTCGTAATATTATCATCTGCGCCGACTACCGCAATCGTGCTTCCGGTCGCCCGGGTCACCTCATCCCCGTTGGAATCTTTCAGGCCAAAGGTCGTCGCGCCTTTGTCCACTTCCAGATTGTAAATGGTCTGCCCGTTGCTGCCTGTAGACTGCGTAACATTGACGGTCTTGCCGTCAGACTTCACTTCCGTCTTCGCGGCTTTCAGCTGGCTTACATTGACCGCATCCGTGTTAGCCGTACCGGCCGCTACACTGGTGATCTTCTTGCCGCCCACATCGATCCCGTTAGTGGTCACTGACGGGCCGCCGGTAATGGTCAGGCCATTATTGTTGACGGTCGTATTCCCCATCTTCACGCTGCCGTTGGAGCCCAGGTCGATGTTTTTATTCAGCTTGACCTGTATCTGTCCTCTGCTGCCCGCGGTCGTGATGTTATTATCACCGACAATACCCAGCTCTTCACCCAGCTTTATTACTCCGCTGCTGCCGCTGTTGCCAGTAAAGGTCAGACCTTCATTCTCTACCTTGTCCAGCGTGCTCTTCGTAGCATCGCTCAGGTCTACAGCATAGTCCGTCACATTGTTGCTGCCCTTGCTGCCCTTGGTCACCTTCACCGCGGTCGAGCCGGCGCTTACACTGGTGCCGTCCGCATTCACCGTATAGATAGAATGTCCGTCCGTTGTGTCTTTCGTTTCCACAACGTCTACGTTCGTGCCCGCCTTCACTTCCGCCTTCGCCGCTTTCAGCTGGTTCAGGTTGACCGCGTCCGTCCCGCTGGTACCGGGAGCCACATTGGTGATCTTTTTGCTCCCCATATCAATTCCACTATTGGTTATAGACGGGCCGCCGCTAATGGTCAGGCCAGTATTGTTGATGGTTGTATTCCCCGTCTTCACGCTGCCGTCAGAACCCAGGTTGATGTTCTTGGCCAGTTTCACGGTCAGCACGCCGTTCTTGCCGTTTTGCGCAGACACCACGCCGATATTATTGTCGCTCAGCTGGCTCGCCGTGGTGATCCCGCCTTTTATGGTCACCTTATTGTCCAGAGGTACGGTTGCAGCGGTTCCCGCATCCCCGTCAAACGTCAGCCCGTTGCTCGGATTGGACAGGCTGATCTGCAGCTTGTTGTTGACTACCTGTGTCGTGATCCCGTCAGCGCCGATTACCTGGACCGCGCCGTCTATATTTGCGGTCGCCTTGTTATTCCCGTTCTGGTCGCTCAGGGAGAATTTATGGCTCGTCGTCTTATCTACCGCGGAATAGGTCAGCGTGTTTCCGCTCTGCACCAGCGCCATGTTATCGCCGGCCCGGAATGTCACTGTATTTCCGGAATACACGTTGGAAGAAGAACCGCTGGATGTCCCTGATCCGGTACTGCCATTCGCAACCGTAAAATGGATACTGTTCAGGCCTGTATTCAGCTGGTTCAGGTTGACAGCGTCCATCCCGCTGGTACCGGGAGCCACGTTGGTGATCTTCTTGCTGCCTGCATCAATACCATTGTTGTTGATGGTGACAGGTCCGACCTGCACACTTGTCAGCCCAGTCAGGTTTTTGGACAGGTTAATCGTCACCTGCTGGCCGGACGCCACGGTTGTAATATTAGAATCCCCGCCTTTTACGGCAAACGTCTGCGTGGCAAGGTTGACAGAACCGGTACCGGTATTACCCGATGTCTTTAAAGCAGTTCCTTCTGCCAAAGCCTTTAACTGCGCTACGTTTACGGCATCGGTGGGGTTAGTACCGGCTGCTACACCAACAATCTGACGGGTCAAGGAACTGCCATTGCCTACTGCGATAGCTGCATTTGTGGATGTCCAGGCATTACCGGTCGCAGTCGCTGCGCCAAGCGGATTATAGCCTTTTATTCCCGCGCCAACACTCGCATTAGAACCTGCGCCCAGCGCCACCGTACCTGCCTGCGAAACAGTGGCGCCATCACCAATGGCAGCAGAACCTTGGGCAGCACTTCCCACAGTGCCGCCCAAAGCAGCCAGAGAGTTAGTAGCATATGCTTTAGAACCATTTCCAAAAGCCGTGGCATCAGCTATCGGGTCATCTTTGCTTCTTCCTTCTACTCTTGAATTATTCCCCCATGCAGCAGAACGGTTTCCATATAATATTGTATTATCGTAACCAAAAGCGAAAGAGCCTGAGCCGTTAATTGTTGTTCGATATCCGCCAACCAACGAGTTGTCACCAGCTGCAATTGTGTCTCGTCCAAAAGATGTTGCCTGGTTCCCGAGTGCCTGCGTGCCCCAACCCGTAGCGGTAGAACGAGTCCCTGAAGCTACTGTGTCCGATCCGAAAGCTGTTGATTCTCCCCCTGTTGCCGTCGTATTAGCTCCGAACGCAGTGGAATGCATACCACTAGCAGTAGTATAAATTCCAAATGCAGTAGCTTCGTCTGCGAGAGCCTTTGTATCAGCACCCCATGCCGTAGCATAACAACCATTAGGAGTATAAATGCCGGGAACTGCATTAGGTTGGCCAGCCTGGGATCTTACACCCCATGTGGTTGAACCTAAACCATATGCATAAGAACGATATATTTGTCCTGTAGTTTGGTTCTGATATTCTACAACTATGGTGGGTAAAAACGGCTGTCCTTGAGCATCCTTCTCATAATTAACTGCTTGTATATCTACCGCTGCCCATACCGGACTGCATACGGACATGCCCGCCAGTAAGGATGCCGTCACCAGTCCGCCCAGTACCGCCGTTCCTCCTTTTCGGGCTGCCGCTTTGCCGTGCCGCTTGGCTATCTCGGAAACAACAATCCAGCAGTTTTTGGTTTTACTCCAAATAATCCGGTATACTTTGTTCATTCTTGTCCTCCATTCTCAATTTTCGTTTGTCACTTCACCATCGATTTCAAATCCATAAATAAACTTCTTGTGCAGGATTTATCCCCCCACTTCGTATAGAAGGTATATATTTTAATTTATCTATTATATTGTTTGGGCAAGCAATTATTTCGTTTTAATTTCCTTTGTCTTTGCTACATCAGCAACGCCTTTACGTCTTTGCTTCAGTTGCGACTTCCTGTCTCGCTTTTCAATGCAGCGCACCGCATTTGATCTCGGTCACCCTGCCGTACTTCACTTCGAACTTCAGACCGATGCCCTGCTGCCCCGCTACATAATAAATATGGTCTTCCTCATGGATGAAGTCCGGCGCACCGTACGCGCTCCGCAGGGCGGCGGCATCCGAACCCAGGCCGATTCCCGCCTTTGTTTTGGCGTCGCTGAAGTCGTCGGCCTTGATCTGCACCACGCTGCCGTTAATGAATTCCACTTCCAGCGTGTTGCCGTACTTGTATTCCACCTTTTCACCGTACGGCTCCATCTCCCGTTCGGATTTCCGGGGCATACCGTAAGCGTTTTCCACCGCGCCGATGGACACGCCGTACTGTATGCCCCCCAGCACCAGCTGGTCGGCCGGCACCGTCGCAAAACAGCTTGACCACGCCATAACCATCGCCCCCGTAAAAACCGTTAGCAGTAATTTTTTCATAATTTATCCCCTGTCATTTTGTATTTTTGGCCATAATCATTCCATTATGCCCAACCCAAAGTCCGCCTCCGCCGACTCATTATGGTTCTTTGTTGTAAAATAGGTTTCCAGATACCGGTTCAGGATCCGTTCCGTAGCCTCGGTCCTCGTCTGCCCTACCTCATCGCAGTACCTCTCCAGCTTGTCGATTACGCTGCTTTTCATAAAAAAATTTATGCGCCTGCCGTCTTTCTTAATCCTGGACATCGTCCCTATCCTCCATACATAAACGTTAACCGGTCCATTGGTCGTTTCCTTTCATACACCTATGGTTTGGATTCCATAATCGCCATGTTTCGCGCCGCGTTATAATCCACGGTGACGAAACTGCTGCTGGTCTTCTTGTCATCTTTCCCGTACCCGCATTGGCTGCAGGTAAACCACCGCATGTCCCCGGGAGCCTCCTGTACGGCCCCGCACTTGCTGCACCGGTTCCATATGCCCCTGCTGTCGCATTCCACGACCTCTATCCCGCAGGCTTCCGCCTTGTAGCGGATTTTCTTCCGCAATTCGGCCTGGGGCCAGTACGCCAGCATTACAGGCGGCGTTCCCGTGCCTCCGGTACGTCCTCCATCCAGATGGATCTTCCCGCACCGGTTTTTCTTCGCTATCTCTATTACCCATTTCGCATACCTCTCATTGGTAAGGTTGCGATAATTCCGTTCTTTTTCATACAACGCCTGCAGGGGTTTCAAGGCGCTTCCCCGCCCGTGGCCCTTTCGCCCAGACCAGTTGTACTGCTCCCGGATATGCTTTTTCCGGGCCCGGAATTTTTCCTTGTGGGCCAGCACCTCTTCCCCGCCAATGGCGCCCCGTTTCGGGGACTGGTTAAACGCGTACGCCAGGGCGCATTGCGTTCCCAGGACGACCCCCATCACCAGCCCCGGTGCAAAGGAACCGTCTTCCGTTTTCTGCGCTTCCGCTTCGTACGGGATGCTGATATACCAGTCCCGTTTCCTGCGGAACAGGGAGGCGATGCCCCGTTTCATGGTTCCCTCCGTAAGCTGCTGCAACACCGGCCCGGCAGATCTGTCCCGCCAGTTTTTCGCCAGCACCAGCTGGATCCGTCCGGGAAGTTTCTGCGTTTTGGCAGCCTGCCGGGAGAGGAGCTGGATGTTGGCCAGGTAGGTGTCTTCCCCGGCCTTCAGCAGTCTGTACCCGGCTACGGGTATGGGGATGCTGCAGTCTTTCCGGAAATTGGGCAGAGCGGTTTCCGACCGCAGGACCTCCTTGCCGCATTTCAGGAACACCTTCCGGGCCCTGCTTTCCGCCGCGCAGAGGATGCCTGCCGGCACATCGGGGTAATCTTGGGCAAGACGCGGATAGCAGTACAGATGCCCCTGAGGATTCAGGTTCTCTGTTTCAAGGTTCAATGCCCGTAACAAATGGTGGGTCATACAGTAATTGGATATTTTGCAGACCTTATAGGAAAGGCCGCGCAACAGATACCCTAACTTTTCCCATTTTATTGATTCGTCATAGGGACGAAGGATTTTTAAAATGATGCTTCGCTGCATTATTTGCTCCAAATAACCTTTTTTCAGCATTCCTGCTGTCAGGACTTACTGTTCTGCCTGAGCTTTTAGTGAGAGACTGCGGTCAAACATCGCCGCGCCTTCTCCCCTTTGGGATAGCAAACGAACCCAAAGGCCTGCGCCTTTTTATTTAGAAAGGGCCAGCAGAGGAACTCTGCGGATCCGATTTCCCAATCACAAGACTTATGCAAGCGTTCACAAGGGAGACGCGGTATTAAATTACTGCTTCGCTCTCTGTGTTTTACTGCTATGACTTTAATTGTTCATAAAAGTACGCATTTTTGAACAATTATGACTTGACTATAATTTTAAAAAAAGTTAATATATTTGTAATAAATCCGTATTATATTTTTAGAAATAGTAGCGCAATTTTAGATTAAAAATCAAAACAGCATTACAATCCAATAAACAAGCGAACGTATTAAAAACTGTACTTTTAAAAACGTCCGCTTGTTTTATACTTTTTTATTGCATTTTTTCAAGTTTTTTATCGCTTTAATAACGACATTTATTGTAAAATCTTTCTGCCAGGGGGCACCGTATGGGACGAAATATTGATTGGGAAAGGGGAAATCTACATATGGCAGAAAACGTATACGGCTATATCAGGGTATCGAGTAAAGAACAACACACGGATCGACAGCAGATTGCGTTGCTCCAATACGGCATCAGCGAAAAGAATCTGTTTTCCGACCGGCAGAGCGGCAAGGATTTCGACCGGCCCCAATACAAAAGGCTGTTGCGTAAATTGAAGCCATATGACTGTATCGTGGTCACCTCGCTGGACAGACTGGGCCGGAACTATGTGGAAATTCAGGAGCAGTGGAATATTATCACCCGCAAAAAAAAAGCGGACATCGTCGTACTGGACATGCCCCTTCTGAACACCCGGAAAGGCCATAATAACCTGACAGGCAGGTTTTTGGCCGATATTGTGCTGCAAATATTAAGTTATGTAGCGGAAACCGAACGGCACAATATAAGGACGCGACAGGCGGAAGGCATCGCCGCCGCGAAAGCCAGGGGGGTGAAGCTGGGCCGTCCTGAAAAATTCCTTCCGGACGGTTTTCCCCAGGTGGCTTCCCTTGTACGGGAAGGCAAACTGTCGTACAGGGAGGCCGCCAGGCAATTACAGGTCAACCATTCATGGCTTTATAAAAAAATGAACAGCGGATGAATGGATAAAAAGCTCATTTGCTGATCAGGGAAAAACAAAAAACGCCTGTACCCTGTGCAAAAAACAGGATACAGACGTCCATGGCCCCGCAAGAACAGGCGGTGCTTTTTAACTTTTTTCGGTACCGGGGCAAGGGGTTCCCCTTACCGCTTCGGCCCTTCTCCCCGCAGGGCGGCGATATTGCAGCTCAGCTCCCCGATAACGGCCGTCAGGCAATTGCAGGTCAACTATTCCTGGCTGTACAAAAAAATGGCAAACATATTATAATCATTTTCCATGAGATTATTTTTTCACATCCCCCCACACAGAATAAAACCTCCTGTTTAATTTGCTGCCGCTGACAGGCCAACGCATATTTAACACAGGAGATGTCCCTTCCCATCGCTACAATATTTTTACCTGCTCCGATTGAACCGTTTTTATGCTGAAGTACCAATTAAAAAAGCCCGCAGGTCTCCTTGCGGGTCATAACATCATAATTCAATTAGCTTTTCGTACTGCGATATAAATGCTTACGGCAGCGATAACATACGCTATATTCCGCTGCCGTTTAATTTTGCGTTGCCGGAATTTTTCCTCTTCTTCGTACTGTTTCAATAATCTGTTGGCATTCTGCAATGACGATCCCTGCTCGCTGACCGTCAATTTCAATCCGGCCAGCTGTGCCTGCAACGTCTGAGACAGCCTTTTCGCTTTGTTTAATTGCGCCAGTGATTCCTTCAGCTGATTTTTCAGCGTCACGGATTCCCTGCTCTGCCTGTCGTTGATATCCCGCAGCTCGGTCAAGTTCCTTTCGAGCCGGGTCAGTTCCCCGGAATAGATCAGATACGCTTCCTCCGCCGAACACAAAGCCGGCGTACAGCAGAGCCAGGCAGACAGCAATACCGAGCATAACCTTTTGCCGTTCCGTTCCATCCATCCCACCGCCTCCGTCAGTCAAATACATAATTGCCGTCAAAATACTTCTGCCCCACCTTCAGGCTGTCGGTAAACTGCCAGATGGCAGGATTTTTCCAATCGCAGACATGGCTCCACTGGGCGCACCAGATCGGTACATACCCCGGCAGGAGGTTGGTGTAAATGCGATTCACCAGCCAGTCCAGGCTGGCGTAGATTCCGCAGTTATAGCCGTGACGGTTGCATTCCGTGATGAACTCATCGCACATGGCAGTAATGGTCTGGGCAGATGGCATGCCATGGCGGGCCTTGTACCCATCACCGTCCTCCATGTCGAACCAGATACCCATCTCCAGCTTGCCCGGCGTCAGGCCGCTGGATTCCAGGATATGCATCATATAAGATGCCTCCTGCCATGCCGCCAGTCGGTTCAGGGCATAGCTGTAATAGTAGACGCCTACCTTCAACCCGGCATCCAGCGCCCCGTTGATATTCTCATAGAACAGGCTGTCCAGATGGCCTTTGCCATACCCCAGCCGGATGATGGCGAACTCGATGCCGTTCGCCTTTACTTCCTGCCAATCGATCCTTCCATTGTTTTCAGAAACATCAATGCCTTTTCGCATAACTATATCCGTCCTTTCTCTTAAAATATCAGCTGTTGGCCACGGCTATTTTTACCTGTACCGTATTTCCGTTCCGATAACATGCCAGCAAATACTCATATAAGCCTTCAGGCGCACTCCAATATTCAGATTCGCTTCCATATTGCATTGTGGTCAACACATAATAGTTCGATGTTGCGCTGTCCCCGATATAGACCGCCCATGAAACAGATCGGTTCACAGCGGAATTATAATAAAGATAGGTATTGTTAAATTCGTTCACTTTGAATCCCGTTACGGTTCTTGCTTCAGTTCCCCACCCCGGATCATACTCGACGCTGTTGTTCCGGCAGCTGCCGTACCCGGCCGATATTGAAAATCCGTAATATCCTTTCCCATCGGTACCAACGGTCATTTCCGCTTCCATCAGGTAACTGGATGCAGGCCGCGCTGTCGCCGCCGTAGCTGTAACTGTCACATCTTCCGAGAGAACAAGGCTTGTGTTCTGCTGTCCGGTATCCGTCCCGTTCAGCACAATCGTCCCGGCATTATACCCAACACTGGGGGACAGGCTTATTACGACACGATCGGTATTGACTGTCAGGCTATATACACCGCTCACGTTCTGTGACACTGCTTCCACCGAGCAGCTTTGGTTTGACAATGAACCGGGCCAAGTAACCGTATAACCGCTGCCGCCGCCTGATGTTGGGACGTTGACGACCGCACTTGCATAAGCGGCAACATCATACGTGCCGTTTTCCGTTATCGTCTTCGTACCGGATACCGGAGTGCCGCCCGAAGGAATCTGTGCTATTTTTGAAGGAAACTCCACCGGCTTTATCGTACCGGACGTACCCAGTTTCGCTTTTATGGCCGTCGCTGTATCCGTCAAAATCTGTTCTGAAATTAAAATTGCATTCGCCATGATGCCCTCCCTCAATAATCCTTGTAATCTGCAATGTCATAAGTTTCCTGATATAAGCGACATGATCCGTTTCTATATTCATAGACAGGATGGTTTGCGACAAAATAAATTTGGCTTGTCGAATACGCATCGCCCAGATAGATATAGACCTTTCCATCCTCTGTTACAGGCAATGTCTGCGTCCACCAACTATCGTCCAAATAGAACAGCCCATCATCTCCAATAGTTCCAACAAGATAGACAGATTTTCTTGCGGTAAGCGTAGTCCCGCAATTCGTGGAATAAGTCAGGGTAACCGGGATACAGTCATACAGATAATCATTCCGTGTTAGCGATCCACTCGCTATTGTCTCGTTGTAGTTATATACCCAGATATTGCCCAGCCTAAAGCCAGAAGTATTCTTCGTTTTTGTTGTGGCCGTTCCGCTCGTTGTTGTAAAACTTTCCCAAGTTCCATCTGCTTTCTGCATAATGAGGGAATAATTCATTATTTTATTGGCACCGGCAGTAACTCGTACATCATTCAGCAGGTTGCGGTCATACGTATTGCCATCGGCCCAATATTGCATAGCGCTCCAGATATTGTTTTTAGCATCGTATGCCAATAATAGCGGCGCCCCTTGCGTTTTTACGGCGACATGGGTTGTCATCCGTGTTCCATTGACGCCAGCAATACCTATGTGTACTGGTATGGCCCCAGTCTGCGTTCCGCCCGCAAGGGTTAAATTCAGCGTAGCGTTGCCGCTCCCCGCACATGGCAGGAAATACAGAATCAATTTTCCGTCATACAGACTGGTATCTTCTGACACGCCTGTCCATGCACCCGTTGCCGCCGTCTGCGTACCGTCAATATACTCGATGTTCCGATTGCTGTTCCTGCAAAATGCGTATTTCAGACTGTTCCATGTGGACTCGCCATCGCCAAACTTACAGTTTCCCGTATCGGTTTCCAACCCCATCTCGCCTTTCAGCAGGATGGGGTTTTCGTTTTGCCAATTGGCCGCAGTATCATTACGGGCTTGTATCCTCCCCGTTATCGTTGCCATGACATTTCCTCCTTACGCGTTCCCGCAGTCAATGGTTAGCGTATCTGTATTCCGCAAAATCGTAGAGCCATCCGTCAGTCCGGTGGATGCCTTCGCCGCGAACGCTGTATTGAATCTCGCCTGCGTGTAATACAAGTTTGAGCCCTCACTGACATCAGAAGTTGTCAGCACCACCGCTCCCGTCTTGGCGTTGACAGACTGCACGGGGGCGTCAGGAGTGAGTATCAGTGCATATCCGGCTTCCGCATTCAGTTTCGTTTCATCGATGACCCGGTATGTCTTATTCGTTCCGGTTACGATGACCACATCGCCCTTCTGTACACTGGATGTGGTCAGTGCGAACCGGGCCGTATCATTGGTAACGGTCACCGTGTCACCGATTGCCAGGGCCGGCAAGACCGAAGTTGCCAATTTGCCATTGGAATCCAAGACAGGCACGTTGCCATTTGATGTGCCCACATTTTTGCTGGCGGCACTTCCCGCATCCGAAATTTTACTCAATGTGATGGTGGGAATGTCACTTGCCACAAGACTCTCGCCTTTAGTCACGACCCCCTTGTTGGTCACAGTCACTTTCGTGTAGGTACCGGCGGTAGCACCGCTGGTATTCAATTCCATCGTGCCGGTGGTATTAATCTTCACCGTACCGGCCCCGCTGGATATCGTCTTGACGCCTCCGATAGCGCTTCCGCCTGTCGGCAGCGTATAAACCGTGGTATCCACACCATCGATGGTGATATGCCCATTGGTACCCGAAGCCGCCACCACAGTCCCTGCATAAGCCAGCTGGGTCCATGTCTTTACACCATCCCCGATTTTAAATTTTGCGGTATCGATTTCAATACCAAGCTCTCCCTTGCTCAGTACCGGGTTGATCGATGTCCATGTGGATGCTGTGTCATTTCGCAGCAATATTTTTCCGTTAACTGTTTGGTTCGCCATTTGCACTCCCTCCGTTTATGCAATTAATCTGTGTCCAGTCACTGCCGATGCAGTAATATTTCATGTCTGTATCATCCCAGCGGTAGATCCGGTTTTCCCTAGTATCGACATAGGAAACACCTACTCTACCGATATTAGGGAACTCGTAGGCATTGTCGTATGATTCAAACCCGGCTTTCAGGGATTCCAGCCATTCCTCCTCGGTTCCATGAAACCCATGCACCTGCGCCAGCTCATAGGCGCTCTTTCCCGGTTTCCCAACCATCTCCAACTCATAATGGACTTTTTTGTCCTGGGAAGATATGCTTACATTGATTTCCGCCATAACATCACCCCGTCGTCACATCCGGCTTCAGATTGTATTCATAGGGTCCGACCGTGGTATACAGCCCTTCCTCACTACCGTCGTCAATCCGGATCTGGATGTCATAATAGTATTTTCCATAAGGGAGGGCTTGTGTATCGCCGTGCTTGATCCGCACATGCCCGTTTTCAACATTTTTCTGGAACAGGTACGACCGGTCGCTGAGGCTTTTCTTTACAGAAAAGACCGCCTCATACCTGTCCGGCGCTCTCCCGTCCACCGTGAGGTTTATGTCAAACTCAGCCGTATCCCCGCGTTTCTGAAATATATTTCCGTCTATGATCTTCAAACAGCCCACCATCCTTCCCAATACCGGCATATCCTCATACCTTTCGTTTCAGTTTTTCTAGCAGACGTCGCATGCTTTCCACCCCGGCATCACCCAGGTTCTCCACGATAGAGAGAACCTCGTTCATGGCCAGATAGCCGCAAACGATCTGCAGGATCTGCGCATTCGCCCCGGCCGCCATGCTCATAAGATCAAAAATGGCCGCCATCAAAAAGCACAGGCTATAAACGAACAGCTTGCTAACACCATGCCGGCGCATTTCATGACTGTTAATCTTACGTGCTCTCCTGGCGCTGTTCATACCTTTTACCGCATCAAAAAAAGCAGGGCTCTCTTTACCCTGCTCTACCAGATACTGATAACTGATTGCGATCCACTTGGTGATGATATCGATGTACAAAAGTGCGCCGAAGCCTATCATCAAGATAGAATATTTATGTGTCAGCAACCCCAGCACCGCCCCGGCGATAACTTTGAAGTTAAGTGTGTCCCCCATCTTTTCCAATACGCTATGGACGATTTCCCTATCCATATGGCCTCCTCCTTTACTCGTTCCACATAATGTTATGTACTTCTGCTTCCGTCTCTGCTGCCTGTACACGTTCTTTCAGTTCCCGGTACCGTATATGCAGATCATTGCTGCGAGCTGCCGCCGCCGCAATGACGCCCCGGAGGTCAACCGCGGTCATTGTCACGACCTGGTTGTCGGCAGTCGTCCACCCGATGCTGCCTCCCCCGTCCAACGCAATAATTGCCGCATTGATGCGATTAAATGCGGTTTCATCAAAATCAAAAAGAACGCCGTTATATTCGACGGGCGTCTTTTCGTAATAGTCACGGCATTTCTTTAAGTGGTTGATGCGCATATCTTTGGCTTCTTGCAGTTCCAATACAACTTCTTCGTCCATCATTATCACCTCACCCTACACAGAAGAAAGGACGTATGCCGGTAACCGTGTCATAATTTGCGTTCAGCGTGGTTGGCACGCCATAGGCGCTGACCGCAGAAAACGCCGCGGCAGACACAACATCGTACAGCCACCATTTTCTTGCCGTACTGCCGGTTGTGTTCAGAGCCCGTAAGAGATGCGGTTTATAGGTGAATACCGGCAAACGGCTGCTTTGCGTGCCAATCGCATAAACATTACCGAAACGCTGGTGTCCAAACACCATGATTTCGTTCATCAAGTCCACTTTGCGCGTTTGGTACGATCCGCCCGTGTATTCACCACCAACGCATGTAGTGGGAAGATAAACCGCATGGGACAGAATGTTTCCTGCGCCAAAGGCTTCCTCTATGATTGGCAGCGCCGTGGTCTCCAAATCTGCGAATAATTCTGAGCTGACATACCCACCTGCCGTTGTCGCCGTACCATTCATCTTTTTCATGTATAACACCCGTTGGGGGAATACTACGATATGGTTTGCAGTAAAACGCGGGTTCCCAATGTCTTTAAAATAGTTGATACCCGCTACTATCCAGGTATTACCGTTAATCGTCCACCAATCTCCAACATTGATGCCCTCAAACGAACCGTCCCGTATTGCCGCCAGCTGGTCATCCGTAATGCCAGTGCCAAGGTCCACGTTACGGTACGGAACGTTGTGGACGGGATAGTTCGGCGGCGGTTCCGTAATGGACGGGTACCTTATCACCTTGCTGACATTGATCGGCTCTGCACTGGACAATGTGATATCCCACAAGCCCACTTCCAAGTTGGCATTGCTTGTTACCAGGTCAAAAATCACGACCTTGGGATACGTCCATGCCGTACTGTCAGGCTTTCCTATCGCTACAAGCGGGGATGTACCGTCATCACCGAAAGTAACACGGACAGAAGCATCGCCACCTATCCAATCGGCAGTGGGATACGTCCACGCTAATGTCTTAGAATTGACCATGCCACCGATCCGCAGTATCGCGCGTTGTCCTGAATGGGAATGGTCATATACATACACACCGAAATATAAATAATGATTATTGGAAACAGTCGACTTTGTTACCGGCGGTTTAATGACCAGGCTGCCGCTCACGTTGCTCCCTGAGTTTGTGTACCATCCGCCTTTTACCTGGCGATAGAATAAGGAATCTTTTTGCTTGACCACAGGCACTTCCATCTTCCCTAATGCCGGGTTGTAGGTAAAATCCTCGTTCTTCACCAGCTTTGCCGCATTTCCCGTATCAGCAAACCATACGTTACCGTCGTAGTCCGTCGTGCCAGTTTTGGAGGTGATGGCAGATTCCACCCCTTCGATGCTGTCATGAAGCACTTCAAGATTATTGACGACATAATCCGTCCAGCCGTTGTTTGTCGCGTTCGCCAGCGCCGTGTGCTTTCCGAATGAACCGGGCTGGATGATGTTATCATTGGAATCGCGAAGTTCCGGTGTTTGATAGGTAGTTTTCTTCATATTCTGCCCCTCCCCGCTTATTTTACCGTCTGCAGATTCAAGAGCAGCCAATTATACAAATACTCTGATCTATATGTAGACGGCCACCAACTCCCGGCGTAGTTTTTAGTTACAGTAATTGACGTTCCTGTCTTGGTCACCCACGGCAACCGCCGGCTGCTTCCCTTGCTTCCCCCGTCTATTACGTCCCAGCCAACAACAACAAGGATCGATGGATTGGTGGTTATTGAGAAAGAAACAGAATCGGCTGAACCTGCTTTCAACACTTTTGGATATTGGATGCCGGAGCGTGACGTAAACAAAACGTAATCCTCCTTGTCATACAGCTCTATTCCGGCAAAACTGCCATCCACTTTCTTCTTAATTCCAAAGAAATACAAATCCACATTCCTTATGCTATCCAGATTGCCATAAACAGCTATCGTCGTATATGTGTTCTTTCCGTTAGCGCCATGCGTGTCAATACAAATATTGCCGTCCGGTAGTTGATCCAGATCAAAGCCCACATAATATACCTTGCCGCCCAGGTTTCGGTATGTCAAAGAATAATCATCCGACGAAATCTCGTACTTTTCATCATAACTGCCAATCTTTCGCTTGGCGATAACGTAAACACATGGTGTTTCATCGGTAATCGACAATTTCCCGTTATCATTGAAAACCTCAAAAATGCTGCTCATTAGTACACCCCCAATAATACTTCCGCAGGAACTCCTTCTGAACTATTTTTCGGTACGTTACTCCATGTCAAAGACGTGTTTGTCATGGTAATCGTTATAGCAGGCGGACTGCTGTAACTTGCGTTATAGTACGGACTTGTAACCATAATAATGAACAAGTTTGTAGCCGAGTAACCCAAATCAACCAGCTTAATTGTGCCTGATCCCCAAAGTTCCCGTCTCGCAATAAACCTTGTCATGTTGGTATCGGTGTTGTAGATAATCTTGCTGTCCGCGTCCAACACTTGCAAACCTTGTGGCACTTTTTTCCCTCCCTGATGCTTGCGATAAATAAAAATAGCGGCAATCACCGCGATTACCGCTATAAAAATATAAATCATGTCCATACCCCCAATCTGACACGCAGTTTCCCGCTGGAATCATATACACGCAGCAGATTTTTGGTCAATTCCAACCTTGCGCCACTGGAAGAACCTATCGTCATCTTCTCTGCAGTGACCGCGCCTGCCGCGATCTTATCACTGGTGATGGCATCAGACGCTATCTTGCTTGCATTGATGGCATTGGATTGAATCATATTTTGTGTAATGATGTTGTTGCCAATCACCGTATCACCATCGATTTTTATCAAGCTTCCCTTGATGTAAAATCCGGTGTGATCCTGCTGAAAATAGCTTGTCACATCCCCTAACGCTACTTTGGACGCTATGCCGTCCTGCATGATTTGCAGGGCCGCATACTTTCTTGCGCCCGCTGCCGTTTCCAAATTAGTCACGACCGCCGAGATTGCGTTTGCGTTTTGCACCAACTGACTGGCAACGGCTTCGTTCACTCCCTCTTGCGTGGCCTGATACTCGGCCACGGTACCTACTATGCCGTCTGCCTCCGTCTTCAACTTCGCTATGGAGTGATAACCGCTCTCTCCCGGCTCCTTGTTCAGTTCCGTGACAATCCCGCTGACATCCAGATCAATCTCCTGCAGAGAATCGTCAATTCTTGCGATTTCTTTGACACTCTGTATGGCATCATCAACCGCGGTCTGTATAGCCGTTTCCAGTTTTTCTTTCGTAATTGCCTGTTCCTCCAACAGGGTTTCGTCCACCAACGCCTTTACCACGATGCGGTTTGTATTGGACTTTTCACCTACCCCAAAGTAGTCAGTGTACGCTATCTGCACATCATAGATACCGGCGCCGCACGGATAATTGTACACAGTGTTTTGCGTAAAATATTCTTCTTCCTCAACCCCGCTGATATAGATCCGCATCCCTGTACAGCCGGTCGGAATGGACGACGTACTGATGGAAAAGCCTCCCAGCTTTCCGGTCAGTTGCGGACTTCCCGGCTTGGACGGTGTTGCCTTGACGTATTCCAATTTCGCCGGTGCGCTGTATTTACCAAGCACAGACCGGGCATACAAATAAAGCGTTCCCGTACGGCTCGTAACAGGCACAGCCGTTGACGTCCCGCTGGTTCTCGCCAACAGGTTGTCATCCTCCACGCCAACAGACGTGTTCGTTCGTATCTCATAATACTGGATGTCGGCATTGGACACATCTTTCCAAGACGCCATACACCCGTCTTTCAGAAACTTGAGGCTGAACCCGTCCGGCGTATTTGGAGTTTCGGTCTTTGCTGTTGCCACCACATCCACATAGGGGGAGAAACCCGCTCGATTGGTGTTTCCCAGCGAATCCTTCGTCACCACCGCAAACCGGTAAGTATCTCCTGTGATCACATCCGGCATTGTAAAATCGGTATATCCACTTCCTGCGTATTTCCAGTCATTTTCAAACCCCAATTCGTTGACGGCTACGCCCTGGGTCATTAACAAATCCGTTACCTGCGCATGGTTGGTCTTATACCATATGTCGCAACTCTGGTAGTTACTCAATAACGGCGGCGTCCACAAAAGATGTATTTCATACCGTTCTTCTCCATTCTTCACACCACGATAGCGTGTATAACCCGTAAGATTGGTAACATTTGGTAACGCGCCCTCTCCTGTAGGATAGATCGGTCCTACCTGTGAGCCGGTGGATTGGTTTACTCCCAGCACAGTGATAACCTTGACGAAATAGGTGGTGTCTGCTAATACGTCAAGTTCGCAGGAGTTTTCCTTTACGCCACTCTTACCAATCTTCCAGGTAACGCCGTCCGTTGATAGCAGTACCGTATAGGTTCCACCATTGTCCGGCACGTTCCAACTGCATCTTAGTTTTCCAACCTTCTCACCAAAGGAATTTCTGGATTGCGTTATTCCCGCCACTAACCCGGTTACATTCTTCGGCTCTCCACGCCACGTGGAATAATTAATAACCGGCACATCGTAGTTCTCATTGAAGATATTCTCGTTGTACTCAAGGCAGGTAATCCTGCGTGTAAAATCCTGCGCCCTGGTAATGCCTTTTACCACGAAAGGCTTGCTCCCGGTGGATGCTGCTGCAAGGTCGAACACATCCCCGGCCTTCGGTTTGTCATTGGTCGGGATCGTGCCGGATACATTGACTGTTGTCCAGCCGTCAGCAGAAGAAACAACGGTACACGCCCTTGCGTAGAGGTTATCTTTTTCTGTCCGCCATTGGATACGATAAGACTGCGTCAGGTCCTCCAACTCTACCGGCAATACAAATTGCTTGTTACTGACGCTATGGATACGTCCGCTGTTCGCCCATTTTGGCACATCGTGGCTTACTAAAACCACATCACCAACGGTACAGGCTATGGCGTCGATCCCGGCTTCAAAGGAGACCGTGCGAAGCAGGTACCGGTTGGTGTACAATTGATACTTCCCTTCACGATAGGCCTGTCGGTAATCCACAATACCGTCAAGCGTCATCTGGGCCGTCTTAACGTATCCGTCAGTATCGTATGTGTCACCATAAATGGTCAGCACATCACGTTCATAGCCCGCGTCCTTGTTGGTAAATGTGATTTCCACACAGTTTGCCCGATCAGATATCTTCAAAAACTCCTCGTTGAACGTACCTTGTTTAATATTGCCCATTCCAAACATCTGAACCGGCGTCTGCACATGATCATAGATGCAGCCGAACTTTGTGCCGAACCGCACCACCAGGCCATGCCCTATCGGTGCGATCTTCTGGTTTACCATCTCCAGCACTTCCCCGGACGTGTTGATCTCGATATTAACTTTATAGTTCTTTTCCACACACCATGCCGCCCATTCCGCGAAATCATCATAGCGCAGGAGTTCTTTTGCCGCCCCTCGGACCTCGATCTCCATGGCTTTGGTATGAGTGTTCTCCAGTTTTCTTGCCTGGTGGATAAAGTCATAACAAGCCCATGCGGGGTTGTCTGCGGCCTGTTCTTCGTAGGTTTTGGAATAGGGATTGTACACCCATACCGAGCCACGCTCCTTCATAAAGGTCAGTGCGGGGTTTCCGCTTAACTGGTCTGTCGCTTTTGCCCGTATGCCGATCAATGCCTGGCAGGGATAAACGAAGTCGTCATAGACGATAGACGTAATACCCGTCCAATAGATTTCATGCATATCTCTTGTGGCATTGGTATGCTGGAACGCTGTGACCCGTGCACGCACGTTATACGCACCGGACGTGATATTGTCCACACGGATCTCTCTGCGGATAGCTTTGTTGGAATTACCCGTAATGCGTTCCGTGGTAAGCGTAGTCCAGGTCGAAGCAGAGGTCAGCTTGTACTGCACCTGCACATCAACATAACTGTTGTCAAAGCCGCCACTGTCATTGCCATGGTATAAGCCATTGGGAAGTTCAATTTTGAATACCAATCCATCCGTTGCTGTCCCCTGTGCCGTATCCGTGTACCAGGTATTCACCTCGGTCATGTGATAACTTAAATTCTTGGTGAAATAGGTATCATTGAAATACGGAATTACCTCCTGAACGTTTGTCCCACTCCGGATCTCACAGGTGACGGCATCGTAGTTGGCAACAGGATTATCGTTCAGCTTTATGTCGGTGATGGTTAGTTCGCCCTCGCCACAGGCCACCAGCCAGTTCAGGTATTCCTCATCATTTTGGGTGGAAACAAACTTACCGATGGTCTGGCCACCGCTCTTTACCTTGCCGTAGGTTAGTGAAATGGCATTGTTCTGGCCTTCCATCGTCTGTACACCGCCCCAGGAGTACGTCGGTTCGTTGTTTGCGTCAAACGCACCCAGGTCAGTTTTCTGACCCATGAACCGCCCCATGAGGGACGAACCAAGGAACATGACAGCCGCTGCCGCCATATACGCCCCAAGGTGTCCGGCGGCAAAAAATCCGCTGGAAGCAAGCCACCCGCCGCTGGCGATGCCGAACGATACCACAGACAACGCGATGGCGGCTACGATACCCAAGATACCTTTCCCGCCCTTGCCGCCGCCCTTTTCTACCACAGGGTAAATGACGATAAAATCACCGTCTTTGATTTCTGTTTCCTCACAGGTATATCCGTTTACAGACGCTTGCAAGTCCACCCCTGGCATTTTGTACGCTTCGATTAGTTCCGTCAACGTGCCATGCGCTTCGATTACTTTGATCTCCCGTCCATCCTGCGGTGAGAACGGATTTTTAACAATGACAAGAGTTACCATATGACTCACCTACATATTCATAGAACCCAACGATCACCCTCCGCCATGCCGGATTGGACAGCCGGTCAATACACACACCAATACGCTCCCTGGTATGGATGAACCTGTCACCGCCAATGTACACCGCTGTATGGTTTACCACACCGACAGGGCTCCCAAACCGTATCGCAATCAGACAAGGCGCTTTCGGTTCCCTGATCTCACGCCACGGATAGTTATTTACGTTGCCGCTTATCAATTCATTAATGCGGCATATATCGTTGTAGTTGTACTGCATATCATATTCGGGAATGGTGTAGCCATAGCGGCGAAACACTTCCTTAACCAACCCATAACAATCAAATCCTGTGTTTTTATCCCTGCCGCGGTTCACAAACGGGACACCGATCAAGTCAGTATAGTTCATCGTGAGTACACCCCTTTCTGGTCAATACCGGCAAATCCACCAAACCTTGCAGAATTATCATGCAGCCTGCAATCTGCCAAGGTATGCAAGCAGCTTGCCTTGTTTCCGTTGTAGCCACACCGTAACCCCTTGTATACGAACGGACAAGCGTTCTTCATGTAACGATCCAAGGGTCTTCGAGTACGCGCATTATAGGCATTTCCAAGGGTGAAATCGATCCACTGTTCGTCTACCTTGCATGAAAGCACTGTGTAATATTCCTCCAGGTCTGGATCACCGTCCATATTGAGGGAATTCACAACACGGAGAATCACCTCGGTACCCACCCCGCCGCCGCTGTCCTCCACATACCATTGGAAGCCCTGGGCCACATTGCTGACCTTCAGCGACACGTTCGGATCTGTCCCGTCACTGTCCTCGCTGGTCTCCCCGATCTGAAAGGGAAACGCCTGGTAGAGCTGTCCCTTCCAGGTTACGTCCTCGTTGTTGTAGCAGAGATACACCGTGTTCTTCAGCCGTATCTCCAGCAAAATCAGAAAACAGCTGTCGGTCGATAACTTATTCTTTTCAGCCTTAGATATCGCAGATATGGATAGCATGTTTATACCTCCGTCAGTTCGATCGTCCCCGACCAGTAATGAAGCGCCTCGTTGGTCCATTTGCCCACGCGGGTGACGCGCACCTCCACCACTTCCGCGCCGCCCCGATCGTCGACAGAATCGGTATTCGTCCAATTAAAAGACCGTGACGAAAATGACACGGTCTGTGTAATAAAATTCATCAATGTCAGATATTGTTCCCGCGGTAGGTGGTTCCATTTCAGCGTCCACTTGCGCCGGCTCCGGGTGAACTTTTTCCGGGACTGCTGGGACCCGTCCTCAAACTTGGTGATGATGGAATTGTCCTCATATTCACAGTCGAACGGCCATGCCGGCGGGTCTATGGAAGTTGGAAATTGTATAACCATATCAGCTCATCGCCCCTTTCATCGTAGTCCGTATCCCCATCTTGTTCGTTGCGATCGCGTTCAGCATGACGGTGACGATGTAGTTCTCCCCGTCAAAACCGCTGCCTGTCTCCTCTGCCGTCATCGGCACACCGCTTTCATTGGAAATGTTCACGATGACGTTCGGCATACCATTGACCGGGATATTCGTACCGGAGCCCTGCGAAACATAACCGCCCCGGGCAAACCGCCGGAACGTCCCGGCGTTGATGGCGTCCAGCACCGGAAGGCCCACGCGCCGTACCGCATCCGCTTTGATCACATACTCCCCGTCAGAGAGCATGGCCGGTATGCTGTCGGATGTCTCCGTACCGGGGCCAGAGATGATGCCGCCAGAAGCAAAATTGTAATTCAGCCCCAGCGCATTGTGGGCAGCCCCATATGTGTTGAACCCGCCGGAGGCTACGCTTCCGCCACCGCTAAAGAATCCCGGCATGATCCAGTTCAGGAACTGGTTCACCACCTGGGCCGCCATGGTCTCCGCGATGCTTTTCACGATAGAATCCAACAGTCCGTTCAACAGATCCATAAAGGAGTCACTGAAACTTTTCTGCCCGGTCAGCACACTTTTAAAGAAATTTTCAAAACTGTCCTGGCTGTCCATCACGATATCTGCCACCATCTCGCTGGTGGTCCGGTGGGTCAGCAGCCAGTTATCGTAATACCGCTTCATCAAACCCTGTCGGGTGTTGTAGGCATTGAGCGTCGCCGTGTTTTCTTCCGACAATGCCTCCTGGAGTTTTTCCATGGAATTTTCATGGAACGCCTCATCGATTTCAGCCAGGATGTCCTTGCACTGGGCATGGTAGGAAACGATCTCATCGTCGTACTGCTTGTTTGCCGCCGCGATATCGATGGCTACCTGCTTTGCAAGGGACAGTTTCCCGTTTTCCTGAACCTCATAGGCTACTTCCTGTTCCTGCAGGTTCTTCACCAGCCGTTCCCGTTCGGTATCCGACATGCCGATATACTGCGTCTCGAACTCCAGCCAGCGGTTTTTGATATTCTCTACCGATTTTTCATGGTCTTTCTCAATTTCATAGACGGCCTTTTCCGCAGCGGTCATATAGGCCGTCTGCAGATTTGCGCTTTCCCGCATGGCGTCGTTCACGGACTTGCGGGCGGAATATTCCTGCTCGATGCTCCGCTGCAGTTTCTGCCGGCGCTCCTGTTCTTCTTTCTCCGGGTCATCCTGTTTGCCGGAACCGCCCTTGCTTTTTCCTCCACCGGAATCACCGCCACCGACAGCGCCAAATACATTTTTATATTTTTCCACAT
>Ga0256404_1004045_pt1 | contig 28449 bp, 29 predicted proteins | sample RumenRJG_01DNA_FD_185990 | JGI IMG/M metagenome (GOLD analysis project Ga0256404, IMG submission 185990) | Bovine rumen microbial communities from Lethbridge, Alberta, Canada - RJG_01 | ecosystem: Host-associated > Mammals > Digestive system > Stomach > Rumen | place: Canada: Alberta | collected...
GATTTTGCTTGTCTTGATTTGCAGCACTAAGGTAAGTGAAAAATCTGACATGGCAAAATCCTGAGCAACTTTTTGTTGCTCAGGTACTTATAAAGAAAGTTAAACTAAAGTGCTGCGGAATTTAGGCAATAATAGAAATGAAAAATAGTCTTAGATATAGTATTATTTACGCTGTACTTCGCCCAGAAATATCAGAGCAAGTAAGTGTAGGTTTAATAACAATTGTCGACGAAAAGGTAAATATCCGTTTTTCATCTCAAAAGTTGAAAGCTTTGCGAAATCTGTTTTCCGAGAAGGAATACCGGTTCGTTTCCCGTGTCGTTACTCAGATGAAGAGGAATAACAGAGTAAATTCTGTTGAAACGATAAACTATTTGACGAGGTATTCCAACAACATGATTGTTTTCTCACCGTTGCAATGCATAGAGATAGAGCCGACAGAGCAGAGTAGAAACCGATTATATCGAACCTATGTGTATAGCGGAGCAAACCGAATGAACAGCTAAAAACTATCCGTGCGATCCGTGTTCGCATAAATTATTATTTCTGTGCTTTGGCTTTCCCCGTAGGCGCCGATTTTTCAATTCCGTGCTTTCCGTGTGACGATAAAACTATGATCGCTCCGTTATCGGGCCATCCATATAGATTCTATAATTATCAATGAATAATCTTCCATTAGTCAGCATCCTTATTCCCGTTTATAATGTGGAAAAGTATATTGAAAGATGTGCACGCAGTTTATTTGAGCAGACATACGAGTGTTTGGAGTTCATTTTTGTGGATGACGGTAGTACAGATGAAAGCAAGGCTGTCTTGGAGAGAATAATCAGTGAGTACCCTCACAGGGAGTCTCATGTACGTGTCTTCTCATTCCCTAAAAACAAAGGACTGGCCACTGCGCGTAATTTCCTCGTAGATCATTGCCAGACTGAATGGCTTATGCATGTGGATGCTGATGACTGGGTGGAGAAAGACCTTGTAGAGCATCTTGTCAAGAAACAGTTGGAAACAGGAGCAGATATTGTCATCTCTGGTCATCTTGTTCATGGAAATAGAAATGTAGAAACTTTTTCTATAAATGATTTTGATGAAAAGTCAGATTATTTAACACTAATTCTATCTGACATGAGAGCTCATCATATTTGGGGGAAACTAATTCGCCGTTCTCTTTATGTAAAACACTCAATTCGTGTAGATACTGATTGTGTGATAGCTGAAGATTTGAGGGCATTTATACGATTGGCTTATTATGCAAATCGCATTACATCGTTGCGGGAGTGTGGTTATCATTACGATATTCAGCGAGTGGATCGTATTAGTATAAAAAATAAGGATAATTTACGAAAAAAAAGTTTGGGTATACTTGATACATTAATGAATGTAAGGTCCTTTGTTTCGGAAAATATTCCAAATTATTATGATCTATTCGAAATAAACATCAGTTATTATTGTTATGTGGCATATATTTATCTGTCATGTACTTATGGTGATAGAGAAGTACATCAAATGATGTGCTACAAACTTAATGATTTGATTATTCAGCATCCTACTTTAAGTAGTTGTTTTAAGGATAAATTGAAATTTCATCTTATGAACAATTACTATTGTTTTAGTCTTAATTTGAGATTGAAAAGACTGTTGCATTTTAAACATGATTAATACATATCTGGATTGTGTCTTTGTTTTTTTGCTTTGACTTTATCCTGAATTGTTTAACAAACAAAGTAATAACGTTCAATAAGAAGATATTATTTACAAAAATGAATTACGGATTAATTATCGCAGGCGGTTCAGGGAACCGTATGGGACAAGACATTCCCAAACAGTTTATGCATGTCGATGGCAGTCCTATCATTATTCATACGTTGAAGGCTTTTCAAGACCATCCGGGTATTGATGGAATTGCCGTTGTGTGTTTGGAAGGTTGGGAAACAGTGCTTCAGTCGTATGCTAACCAGTTCTCAATAACCAAACTAAAGTGGATATTCCCAGGTGGTAAGAGTGGAATGGAGTCTATTCATAATGGTATATATGGGCTTAAAGAGGTCGGATGCGTAGATGAGGATCTTGTACTCATTCATGATGCTGTACGTCCATTACTTCCTCAAGACATCATATCCTCTAATATTGCTGTCTGTAAAAAATATGGGTATGCTATTACAGGCATTAGGTGTCGAGAAGCTATATTGGAAAGTCAGGATGGCTTTTCATCAACGACCAGCATACCACGCGATCGCCTGATTCGTACACAGACGCCTCAGACATTCCGTCTTGGTAATATTATTAGGGCGCATGAGGAAGCAAAGGAAAAAGGAATCAAAGATTCTGTTGCTTCATGTACATTGATGGCTGAACTTGGAGGTCGGGAGATGCATATTGTTCCTGGTTCAGAGAAGAACATCAAGGTTACCACAGTAGAGGATCTTGAAATGATCAAGGCTTTGATGCATGTTCAGAAAGATAGTTGGCTGAAGTAGTTTATGATCAAGTACTCTGAATCATACTGGGATGAAGTCAGAAAGGTCGTTTCAGGTATTCCGGATATTGCCAATTTATTCGGTAAGAGTGTAATGATTACCGGAGCAACGGGAATGATTTGTTCTGCTGTAGCAGAGTTGTTGTTTTTGCTGAATAAGGGATTTAATGCAAATATCCGAATAGTTCTTGCTGGGCGAAGTCGGGAGCGAATGAAGCAACGATTTTATTGTTTCAAGGAAGGAAAAGATTATTCGTTTCTTAAATACGATGCAACGAAGGGAAATGGCATTGGAGTTTCTCCTGATTATATTATCCATGGTGCCAGTCCTGCTGATCCTGCATCATTTATCAAAGAACCTGTTGAAACCATGTTCGCAAACATGATGGGCTTAAAAAACCTATTGGATATTGCGAGGTGGAATAAGAGTATTAGACTGTTATATATCTCATCCAGCGAGGTTTATGGAAAGAAAGAAGAAAGTCGTCCATACTTTGAAACTGATTATGGATATGTAGATATATTGAATCCACGTGCCTGCTATCCTTCTTCAAAGCGTGCAGCAGAGACGATGTGCGCTGCTTTTCATGAGGAATATGGAGTAGATTTTGTGGTCGTTAGGCCTGGTCATATCTATGGCCCTTCTATTACAGAAACAGATAGCCGTGCTTCAGCTCAGTTTACTCGAAAAGCAAAAGCTGGCGAGAATATAGTCCTAAAGAGTGCTGGTATGCAGTTGCGTTCATACACCTATACCCTTGATTGCGCTTCGGCTATTCTTACAGTCTTACTTAAGGGTAAATGTGGAGAAGCCTATAACATATCAAATCCTCAGTCTGTAGTCACCATACGTGAAATGGCTGAGTACATGGCAAAGGCAACTGGGGTAAGTGTTGTCTTTGAACAGGCTTCTGATATGGAAAAGAGGAGCTATAACATGATGGATAACTCATCTTTGGATTCTTCCAAATTAGAGAAATTAGGATGGTCCGGTTGTTACGGTTTAGAAGAAGGTGTTGTTTCAACCTTAGACCATTATAATATAGGGTGAAGTATTGTAGAATTTTATGGTTTGTTTTGAATATGAATGGTGAAATTTTAATTGAAGGTAAGCCTTTTAACTTTGAACGATTACCTTGGGTATGGAAAGAAATCTCTAACACCGACTATAGTCAAGAATTGGCTGCAGAGTGCTTGTTGAAAGTAAAAGAGGTGTTAGACAAACACCAAGTTACTTTTTTGTTGATGCATGGTACCTTTTTGGGCGCATATCGTGATAATAGTTTTATTCCGCATGATTTTGATATAGATCTTGCTATATATCAAAAAGATGATGAAGCCTTCAAATCTGTCATTCCTGAATTATTTGAGAATGGAATCAAAATTTGCAGATACCATTACGGCATCATTTATTCATTTATTTATAAAGGATTAATATGTGACTTTGATGTTATATGTGATGCCGAATTTCCATTTAGTTTAAGGTATTACCGAGTCGTAACAGAATTGACCCCCAAGAAATATCTATCTACATTAGAACCTCTTTGTTTTCTGGGTACAACATTTATGGTTCCAGCTAATCCTGATAAAATGCTGGCGTATGAGTATGGCAAAAGTTGGAGAATACCTCAAAAGGGTAGGCAAGGAAGGTTATCGCCATCTTGGATGCGTCCATTTAAATTTGCTAAAAGAGCATTCTTATTTGTCCTACGGAAACTCCATTTACGTCCTGAAAGAAATACGATGGAAGAATAGCTTTTCTTTGCGAGTTGTGTTATAACCAGTCTTGTTCATTTTACCTAAGATAAAAAATGTCTACTATCTTTACGAGCCGAAGACCATAAGCTACACGCAGGATGTCATCTATTTAAAGGAAACTGAACTTAGAAGTTCGAAAAGGCATAAACGAAAGAAGAGGCTTGTTAACTTTTGTGGGCGAACCTCGCTAACTCCCTTTAACTCCAAGCAAACTTTTGATATAGAATTGATGTGATATGATTACTTTTAACGAATTAAAGCGGAATCTGAAAAAAGAAGTTCCTGATTATCCAATCATCAGAATCGCGCTTGTTGGCGATACTGCTACCCAGTTTTTGGCTACAGCCATCAAGGGTATGGGTGTAGAGCGTGGCTATCAGGTGGATCTGTTCGAAGCAGAGTATAATCAGGTGGAACGACAGTTCATGGATCCGACAAGTGATCTGTATAGTTTTAATGCTGATTTTATCGTAGTTTTCCAGTCAACCCATAAGTTGGGCGAGAAACATAGTCTTTGTTCTGCGGAATCACAGTCCTCGTTAGCAGATGAAAGACTTGGCTTTGTTTCATCAGTGGTATCTAATCCTGCCTTCGTATCAAAGAAGATCATCTATTTCAACTATCCTGAGATTGAAGATACGGTATTTGGTAGTTATGCAAATAAGGTGGAGTCTTCGTTTACCTATCAGGTTCGTAAACTGAATTATGAACTGATGAGATTGTCAGAACAGTATGCGAATTTGTTTATATGTGATATCGCTGCCGTACAGAATAAACTCGGACGTGACATGATGTTTGCTCCCAATGTATATACTAGTACGGAAATGGTGCTTTCTATTGATGCTGTCCCGTTTGTTGCATCAAGAATCATGGACATCATTGCTGCCATCAAAGGACAATTTAAGAAATGTCTTATACTCGATCTGGATAATACCGTTTGGGGAGGAGTGATTGGTGATGATGGGTTGGAAGGTATTCAACTTGGTCATGGCTTGGGTATAGGAAAGGCTTTCACTGAATTCCAGATGTGGGTGAAGAAACTCAAGCAGAGGGGGGTTATTATTTGTGTAGCTTCAAAAAATAATGAAGAAATTGCCAAGGAACCATTTGAGAAACACCCAGACATGATTTTGAAGTTGGAGGATATTGCTGTGTTTCAAGCTAATTGGGAAACAAAGGTTGATAATATCCGTACAATCCAACGTATCTTGAATATTGGTTTTGATTCGATGGTATTCTTGGATGACAATCCTTTTGAACGGAATATAGTGCGTGAGAACATTCAGGGTATTACCGTTCCGGAGCTGCCCGAAGATCCAGGGGAGTATTTGGAGTATCTCTATTCGCTGAATCTCTTCGAAACGGCTTCTTACAGTATGGCCGATAAGGACCGCACCAAACAGTATCAGGTGGAAGCAAAACGCGTTTCTTTGCAAAAGACCTTCGCCAATGAGGCAGATTTCCTGAAATCGCTAAAGATGGTATCTGTGGTGAGCGGTTTCACAAAGTTCAATACACCTCGTGTGGCTCAACTGTCTCAGCGAAGTAATCAGTTTAATCTGCGTACAGTAAGATATACTGAGGCTGATATTGAGGCTTATGCCAATGATCCCGATGTGATTGATCTTAGTTTTACGCTGGAAGATAAGTTCGGGGATAATGGTCTCATCGCTGTTGTGATTATGAAGAAGCAAGATGACGAGACGTTGTTTGTGGATACATGGTTTATGAGCTGTCGGGTACTGAAACGAGGAATGGAAAACTTTACATTGAACACAATGGTCGCAAAGGCAAAGGAAAGAGGTGTTAGAAGAATAATTGGAGAGTATTTACCAACAAATAAGAATAAAATGGTAGAGCGCCATTACTTGGATTTAGGGTTTGAAAGAATCGCGGCGTCAACAGCCCAGTTTGAGTTGGATGTAAATAGTTATCAAAATAGAGAGTGTTATATTAGTAAGAATTTTATTTATGGATAGAAATTTAATTTTTGAATCGTTGAAAGAGGTCTTTATCGACATCTTGGATTTGGACAGTGTTACCTTAAATGATGAGACAACTGCAAATGACATTGAGGAATGGGATTCTTTGAGTCATATTCAATTGGTTGTTGCAGTCGAAAAGAGATTTGGAGTGAAATTCACATCTCGTGAAATCATGAAATGGGATAATGTTGGTGAAATGGTAGATTCTATTATAGAAAAGATTTAGGGCTTTATGGTTGTCAATTCTATAGCATTCCTCCTGTTCTTTGTAGTTGTATTTTTGGCATATTATTTTCCATTGTTCAAGTCAACTCCATTGTATCAGAATGCCATCCTTCTGGTTGCTAGTTATTTTTTCTATGGATATATAGATTACAAAATGATTCCACTTTTGTTTGGAGCAACTGTGGCGTTTTATTTGTTGGGTAATTGGCTAAAACGTGAGATGGCAAAGGAACACTGGAAGTCTGCTTCGTACATCACAACATTCGGCGTTCTGCTTGGTGTAGGTGTTCTGCTATATTTCAAGTATTTGAATTTTTTTATTGAATCCTTTGCTAGTTTTTTTATAACTATCGGTATAAATGTCAGTTGGACTACATTGAATATCGTTTTGCCAGTGGGTGTAAGCTTTTTCACCTTTAAATTGATTAGCTATGTCATTGAGATTCACCGTGAACACATAAATCCATCGAGAGAGTTTCTTGATTTTGCTGTTTTTATCGCTTTTTTCCCCACAATACTCTCTGGCCCCATAGATCGGCCCAATAAGTTTTTACCCCAGTTACAGAGATTTCGTATTTTTGATTATAATCTGGCAGTTAATGGATGTCAGCAAATACTTTGGGGTATGTTTACGAAGATGTGTGTAGCAGATAATCTAGCTGTTTTAACTGACAATGCTTGGGGAAACATACCTAATCAATCTTCTTCGTATTTGTTGTTAGTTGCTTTATTATATCCAATACAAATGTATGCTGATTTTGACGGTTATTCAAACATGGCTATTGGGGTGAGCAAGATATTAGGGATAAAGGTTGCTAGAAACTTTAATCATCCGTTGTTGGCTAGAACCGTTGCTGAGTATTGGCGTCGTTGGCACATGTCATTAACCAGTTGGATAACCGACTATATCTTTATGCCGCTGAATATTTTGTTCAGAAATATTGGTAAGTGGGGTACAATTTTCGCTGCCATAATTAATTTAATCGTAATAGGACTATGGCATGGCGCAAACTGGACATATGGATTGTTTGGATTATACCATGGCCTTTTATTCATTCCATTGGTTTTATCTGGCACTTTTGGTAAAAATAAAAAAATCAAGGAAAACAAGAACAAGCTTCCTTTCATTGAAGACTTTCTAAAAATGGTGTTGACTTATATCTTAGTAGCAATAGGTCTTGTGATTTTTAGAGCCGATTCAATTCAATCATTGTGTGGATTTACAAGAGCTTTCTTTGACAATAGTTTTTTGCCATTTAATTTGAGTCACTGCATAAGCAGTTGGTCTTCTTTCTTCCTAACTTTGGTCTTGACTTTCATGATTGTTATTCTTGATTGGACTTCTCGGAAAAGTGAATATGCTTTGTATACTCCTTCATTCATAAATAATAGATGTGGGAAAATACTGTTTTTTGCTATTCTTTTCATTTTTATTAATCTGACTGCAAATACTACTCCAAGTCAGTTTATTTATTTCCAATTCTAATATGAAAAGGTTTGTAACTAATTTGTTCTGTTTTGCATTTGTGGCATTTTTAATTCCTGCCGTATTAGCTTTTGTACTTCCATCAAACCCTGATGGCTTCTACAAGGTATATCTTAAAAAGGTGAAAAGGGCAGAAACATTAAAAAAACCACGGATTCTGATTTTTGGTGGGAGTGATGTGTTGCATGCTATAGACTCCAAATTAATTCAAGATAGCACACATAGAGGCGTAGCTAACATGGGATTAACCGCCGCTTTGGGCTACGATATCATTGTGAATGACGCGTTAAAGTATTCCAAGGAGGGAGATGTTGTCTTGCTGTCACTTGGTGCATTTGCTCGTTGTCCTGCTTGGGGAGGGGCAGATGAAGTCTCGATGCTTGTAAATTATTCTCCTCAGAAGTTATTTGATTTAAGTTGGAACAATATTAAGGTTTTAGGAAGGGGCATTTACTGTTTGTTGAAAATGAAACTCAAATATCTCTTACACTCATTATCATCTGATGACATTCAAACATATGGAGCTAGTACCTTTAATGAATATGGTGATTCGCCAAAGACATTTGAAACTAATTTTGTACGCACCCCAGTAAATGCTGATACCATTTTTTCAACAGAACAGGTCTCTTTTATGAAATCTGTCTGTAGAAGAATTAGGCAAATACGAGATAAAGGATGTGTTGTTTTTATTATTCCTGAGACTATCGAAAAGAAAACTTTTTTAGCGATGAAAGATCGTATTTGTGCCGTTCAGCATTTTTATAAACAAGAAGGTGTGGATTATTTGTTTTCACCTGAACTTTCGGCTGTTCCTGATACTATGATTTACAATATGCAATATCATGTTAATTATCATGGGGCTTTGTATTATTCAAATTTAATAGCACGTCGTTTAAAAACTATTATGAACAGTTCAAGATAATTCTGTTCTAGTTTACAGACTAGATGTTTTTTCGTTGTTCTTGTCTATTTAGGACTTTTTAAAACGAGCATGTCCTAATAGTCGAATTAGCATACATCTTATAGATGAAAAAAGAGAGAATCAGTTGGATCGATTGGGCGAAAACCATCTTGATTTTTTTAATGGTCAGCGCCCATTGTAATATTCATCCTTATCCACAGCAGTTTATCCATGCTTTCCACATGCCTGCTTTTTTCCTGATTTCAGGTTATTTATTTCGTCTGCCACTAGTGTCTCTTAAGAATCGTTAATCGTATTTAAATTCAATTTGGAGTTGCATATCATGCACATCATGCACATCCTCATCCTCAGGCCTCTGGGCAAACAGTTCCTTGATGGAGTCCTTAGTAAGCAGGGAACATCCCAGGACGCGCATCACTTCGTAGATGTTGCGGTTCAGGTTGAGATCATGCTCAATGATGGCCATGAGGCAATAGGTGATGATGGCAGCATATATCTGTATCCTGACTGCGTTCTCAGTGTTTCCCCAGAAGGACTTAACCCTCAGGTGCTGCTTTATCCATTTGAAGAACAGCTCGACCTGCCACCTGTTTTTGTAGAGGAACGCAATGTCGGAGGCTTTCAGATAGAAGTTGTTCGTGTAGTAAACGAAGGTGCGTCTCAGCTCAGAGGCATAGTAGACGATGCGGCGTATGACAGTCGGATAGTGCCTTGCGTTGTACTTTCCTGTGAACCTGACGGTCTGGTCACGCAGCACGTTCTCCTCTTCAATCGTGTCCTCTCCCTCTACGATCTCATATACAGGCTTACCCTTCTCGCGTATGACGAAGAAGGAATTCACCTGCCCAATATGAAACAGTCGTGCCAAATCCCAATAGCGCCTGTCGAAGATGTAGCAGGCCAATGCCTCATACGTAATCTCATCCATCGCATTGACATCATGTACATCGGCATTCGTGATGGAGAAGAACGTAGGAATGTTCGTCACAATGTCTATCTGTGTGTGCAGCTTGATGCCGGACTTCTTGCTTCGGAAAGTGGCCCAGTCGAAGAGTTTCATGCACAGGTCTATCGTCGAGGAGTCGAAAGCGTAGAATCTCCCGTAGAGTCTGAACTCCCTCCCGACACGCTTGTCCTGGGCAATACGCACCATATGGAAGGCAAACTCCTCGAACATGCGGTAGTCGCGATACATGCTGACGCGGGAAAGCGAACTGCGACTGACCGGTTCGCTGCCCATCCCAAGGTGATAGGACTTTGCAGCATGCGCCGTGGTGATGTCTGTCAGTTCACGCATGGTACGGCAGCCTGCCAGCTGTCCGAATATGAGGGCCAGCAGGTGAGCCCAAGGCTTGGGCTTCCAGTTCTTTGCTATGTCCGTGTACTTCTTCACAATTCTCTCGAATTGGCGTTGTGGGAGAAACGCCACTATCTGACTGAATATGTATTTGCCTGTGTTCATTGCGATTTGAATAATTATGCGGTTTTTGAAAATCGCCACAATATACATATTTTCAAATCGCCGACAAGGTTTTCAAGGAAAAAAACTCGTTTACATAGGCATTACAGAAAGAAATTAAATGATTTTAAGAGACACTAGTGTTCTTTTATATTCTTAGGAAACTTCACTTACATTCTGAAAGAAATACGATGGAAGACTAGTATCTTAATATAAAAGTACACTAGTGTCTCTTAATATATGTTAATCAAATTTGAAGTCAATATGAAGCTGTCTGTCATCTGTCTCCTCCACCTTTTGTCTGAGAGGCTTGAGCAGGTCTTGGATGCTGTCCGTTGTGAGCGCAGACTTACCAAGGATACGCATGACTTCAAAGACGGGTCTGCCAATCTTGAGGTCGTTCTCGATAATGGCAATGAGGCAGTAGGAAATGATGGCGACATGTATCTGTATGCGCACTGCATTCTCAGATTCTCCCCAGAATCGTTTGACCTGGAGATGCTGCTTGATCCACTTGAAGAACAGCTCCACTTGCCACCTATACTTGTAGAGCAAGGCAATGTCCTTCGCACTGAGATAGAAGTTGTTCGTGTAGTAAACGAAGCTCTGTTGAAGTTCAGGGGCATAGTAGACAATCCTTCTGATGACTCCAGGGTACTTCTCCTTGTTCTCCTTCTTGGTGAAGCGGATACTCTGGTCTTTGAGCACATTGTCAGTCCCATCCAGGATGCTCTCCCCGTCGACAATCTCGCAGGCCGGCTTCCCCTTCTCCCTGATGATGAAGAATGCCCCGAACACGTTGATGCGATAGAGTCTGGCGAGGTCAAAGTATCCTCTGTCAAACACATAGCACGCCAGGGGCTCGTATGTAAACCAATCCATCGAGTTGACATCGTGAACCTTGGCATTGGTAATCCTGTAGAATACGGGGATTTCCGTAGCGATGTCAATCTGTGTGTGAATCCTGATGCCAGACTTGGTAGTTCTGAACTCTGCCCATCTGAATACGGACATGCAGAGGTCGATGGTTGTGGAGTCGATGGCATAGAATCTGCCATGCAACTCAAACTCCTTCGTGATGCGTCTGGATTGAGCCATGGACACCATGTAGAAAGCGAACTCCTCAAAGATGCGATGGTCTCTGAGAGTATTGGCCTTCGACAGTATCTGCCTGTTGATGGGCTGGTGGCCAAATCCGAGGTGTTTAGATTTCTTAGCATGGGCGATAGTTATATCTGTGAGTTCCCTAAGGCTTCCGCAACCCATAAGCTGGCCGAACATCAGAACCAGCAAATGGTTCCAATGAGACATCGACCAACCTTTTGGCCTGTCGTTGTACTTGGTGAGTATACGCCTGAACTGCCTCTGAGGGAGGAACTGTACTATCTGTGCGAAAACGAATGTCCCTATATGCATATCTGCTCCGATTTTGAATCGGATGCAAAGGTAGGCATTTCAAAACCCGGACAGGGTATCGGAGGGCTAAAACGTTGTGCATGAGAACTTTAATTTTGAATTTAAATAATTTTAAGAGACACCAGTGATAAAAGTATTTTAAAACAAGTTTTTATAGTGTCCTCCTTTTCAGACGATAATAAACGAATAGCCAAGAATACAATCTATATCTACATACGTATTCTTGTTACTACTTTGGTCGGGTTGCTAACTGCACGTTATGTGTTGCAGTTGTTAGGCGTATCCGATTTCGGCTTGTACAATGTTGTAGGGGGCATTTTGGGTTTGTTGGGCATAGTCAGTGGTGCTCTTTCGTTGACTACAACCCGTTTTATCAACTACGAGATGGGTAAAAAAGACGGAGATGTTAACCGGATATTCAATATTTGCCAGTATATGCATATTGGACTTGCACTGATTTTGCTTCTATTAGCAGAAACGATAGGCGTGTATTATGTCTTGAACGTTTTGAATGTTACTCCAGATAAAAGAGCAGATGCTATGTTCGTCTTTCAGGTTTCAACCGTTGTTTCCTGTTTAGGCATTCTAAATGTGCCATACAGTAGTTTGTTGTTGGCCTTTGAGAAATTCGGAATAGAAGCCGCAATGAGTATTTTTAATACTTTCTTTAAGCTTTTTATTGTTATCGCCCTCTTTCATATTCCTGGGAATACCCTTCGCTATTTTGCTTTCGGCATGAGCTTAATCACATTGATAACATTTATTGTATATCATTATATAGCTTACAGAAAATGGCCTCACGTGGTAAAACTCATTAAGATTCCACCCAGAAGGGAATTCAGGGATTTGTTTGTTTATAATAATTACAACATGCTATCTTCGCTATCCATGATCTGTCGTTCACAAGGAAGTACATTATTGATCAATTACTTCTTTGGAACTTTGGTAAACGGAGCATTTGCCGTGGCCTATTCTATTCAGCAATATGTGTTGACATTGACTGATAATATCGATAGAGCTGCTGCGCCTCAGATTGTCCAGAATGTTAGTAAAGGAGATGAAAATCGATCTAACTCACTTGTCCATAGCATAGGTAAGATTTCAATACTGATTATGGAATTAGCTTATTTCCCATTGTCTGTGGAAATCGACTCTATTCTGAAACTGTGGCTTGGCAATGTTCCTGAAGGAGCAGCTGTTTTTTGTCAATACACCTTGCTCGTTGCTGTTGTTGCGGCTACAAGTGCGGGGATGGGGCAGGTAATTAATGCCTCTGGCAAGATTAAATGGTTTAAGATACAAATGGCAGTATTGTACGTATTGGTGATACCGGTTGGTTATTTTCTGTTTAAGATAGGATGTCCTCCTTATACAATTTTGTTGCTGTTCGTTATTAGCGATTTCTTGTGTAGAGTCAATCAGTTGATACTCATGAAGTACATCTTGAAATATGATGTGATGGAATTCGTGAAAAAGGCATATTTACCACCCCTGAAAGTGTTTGCAATCATGTTGGTATATTGCTTCATATATAATTTACTTCCCATTAATGGTTTCTTGGTTCACTTGATAGGTTTTGTATTCACATTAGCTGTAACGGCATTGGTAGAGTATCATGTCGCATTAACAAAGGTCGAGAGAATTAGGGTCACAGATTTGATAGTCAGCAGAGTGAGGAAGAATAAATCCATCCATAACAATAAAGCGAATAGCTATGACGAATGAAAAATGTAGAATAATCGAACTTCCAAAATTTGTTGATGGAAGGGGAAACTTATCCATCATAGAAGAGTATAAGCAGATTCCGTTTAAAATAAAGCGAACTCACTGGGTATATGATGTTCCCGGTGGCGTTGAGCGTGGGGGGCATGCTTTCAAACAGAATGTTGAGTTTATTGTTGCTTTATCAGGGAGTTTTGACGTGGTCGTAGATTATGGAAATAACAAAAGTGTGTATTCATTAAACAGATCATATTATGGATTATTAATCCCTTCTGGACTATGGAGAATAATGAATAATTTTTCAACTAATTCATTAGCGCTTATCTTGTCTTCTACCGAATACGATGAAAACGATTATATTTTAGATTATGAAGAGTATAGAAAATGGATTTGTGAGGAAAAGGATGACCGTATTTGATTGTTGTCTTTATGCATTAGATAAAAACCACTATCCAGAAGGTAATCTTACCTATGTGTACAATCATGTACATGTACCTTTTGATGTAAAGAGAGTGTTCTATTCATACGATATACCTGGCGGAGAATCTCGTGGCGCTCATGCACATAAACTTTGCCATCAGTTCTTAGTGGCTGCCAGTGGCGCATTTGAGGTCTTACTGGATGATGGAACAAATAAAAGGACAGTATTGCTTAATAGACCTTTTTTTGGATTACACATTCCACCTGGTATTTGGGCATCAGAGCAAGGCTTTTCTTCAGGTTCCATTTGCTTGGTATTGGCCTCAGAGGGGTATGTGGAAGACGATTATATTCGCAATTATAATGATTATTTACAATTTGTGAGAGAGAATGATTAAGTTTTTAGATTTACAGAAGATAACGAAGAAGCATTCTGATGAGATTCACGAGGCGGTAAAACGTGTTGTGGATTCTGGCTGGTATCTACAAGGGGAGGAGAACAAACTTTTTGAACAACACTATGCTGAATACATTGGAACAAAGTGTTGTGTAGGCTGTGCGAATGGTCTTGATGCTCTTATTTGGATATTCCGGGCATATATAGAGTTAGGAGTGATGAAGCCAGGTGACGAGGTGATAGTTCCGGCCAATACCTATATCGCTACAATCCTCTCCATCACAGAAAACGGTTTGAAACCTGTTCTTGTAGAGCCCAAGTTCGACACGCTTGAAATAGATGATGACAAAATAGAAGAGGTTATCACTCCCCGTACCAAAGCAATCTGCATTGTCCACCTTTATGGCCGTTGTGCCTATACAGAAAAGATAGGGAATCTATGTAAGAAGTACAACCTGAAATTGGTTGAAGACAATGCACAAGCACATGGGTGTTATGCACCAATTGAAAATGGAAAGTTGAAAATTGAAAATTTGAGACGAACAGGTTCTCTTGGAGATGCTGCAGGCCATAGCTTCTATCCTGGCAAGAATCTTGGTGCTTTTGGCGATGGTGGTGCTGTAACTAGCGATGATGAGGAGTTAGCTAATGCAATTCGTGCTTTAGCAAATTATGGCTCTCAGAAGAAGTATGTTTTTAAATATACTGGTAGGAATAGTCGGTTAGATGAGATACAGGCAGCTGTGCTGGATGTTAAGCTTAAGCATTTGGATGAAGACAATGCACATCGGCAGATGATTGCAAACTATTATTACGACCATATCAAGAATCCGTTAATTAAGTTACCAAACCGTATGCCTGATGCAAATAATGTATATCACCTCTTCCCAATCCTTTGTGAGAAACGCGATGAATTGCAGAAGTTTTTGTCTGAGAATGGTGTTCAGACATTGATACATTATCCGATACCCCCTCATCAGCAGGAGTGTTACAAAGAGTGGAGTCATATGTCCTTACCTATAACAGAACGGATTCATCAGCAGGAATTGAGTTTGCCGATAAGTCCTGTTCTTGAAGCTTATGAGTTTGAACAAATAGTCAATATAATTAATACTTGGAAAGTATGAAGTTTTCTGTAATTTCTCCCATATATAGAGGAGAGAGTATGCTACATGCTCTTGTTAGTAGAATTGAAGAATCAGTTTCTTCTTTAACGCAGGATTACGAAATAATACTAGTTAATGATTGTTCACCCGATCATTCTTGGGAAGGTATAAAGGCAATCTGTTCTCAGAATAATCGAGTTAAAGGAGTTAACCTGTCTAAGAATTATGGGGAACAATATGCTCTGATGGCAGGCTTATCTGTATCACAAGGGGATTGGGTGGCCATATTGGATTGTGATTTGCAGAATAGACCAGAAGAATTGCCGAGGATGTATGATTTGGCGATAAAAGAGGGATTCGATACAGTTTTTGCATCAAGACAAGATCGTCATGACACCTCTTTCAGAAAATTGTCTTCAAAAGTATTCAATAAGGTGTTCTCCTATTTTGCTGACTATGAAAATGAAGAGCGGAGTGCCGAATTCGGAGTTTATAGTCGGAAAGTGGTGGATGCGATACTATCGATGGGGGACTCCATCAAGTTCTTCCCAGCAATGGCTAAGTGGGTGGGATTTAATATAGGTTATTTACCAGTCGTTCATGAGGAAAGGGCTGATGGAAGCGATAGTAGTTATACTCTTTCTAAACTCGTTCATTTGGCTTCAGATACAATGATCGGCTTTTCGAATCGCCCATTGAAATTGACGCTAAAGGTTGGGTTCTTGATTGTTTTGTTGTGCATGGCATTCGTGATATGGTATTTAGTTGATTATATGATTAATGGCGTAGTTGTTAGTGGTTTTACTACATTAGTCATATCTTTATGGTTAATCGCTGGTATTCTAATCTCGATTTTAGGAATGTTGGGTATATATATTGGGAAAATATTTGATCAAGTAAAAAACAGACCTGTTTTTATCATCAAAGAAACAATCAATGTTGACAAATAGCAAAAGAGCCTTTTCTGCACAGAATTTGTTGTTGTTAGCAGCGGCTTTTCTTGTGTATTCTTCAGAGAGCATTTTCATTAAACTGGCATCTAATGAAGAAACCATGTCTATTAGTTTCATTATGTATTATGGGCTGGCGATATGTGTTTTGGGAATATATGCAGTATTGTGGCAATTTGTATTGAAACGTATACTACTGTCTATCGCATTTATGTGTAAGAGTATAACCCTTATCCTAATTCTTCTTATTGCTCATATGTTGTTCGGTGAAATGATTACAGTCAATAACATATTGGGTAGTGGCATTATCTTGAGTGGTATCATTTTATTAGCATGGGAGAAATAAACGTTTTTTATCTTGTAGTTATTGGTGGCGTGCTAATAAGTGCATTTTCCCAGGTCCTTCTGAAGAAAAGTGCTGTTTCCGAGCATCAAAATGTGCTGTTCGAGATTCTCAATTGGCGCGTGGTTCTTTCCTATGCTATCTTTGTAGGAGTTGTGTTTCTTGATATAATTGCATTGAAATATGGAGTAAGAGTAAAGGACATTCCTATAATAGAGTCTTTAGGGTATGTTTTCGTGCCCATCCTTTCATATCTCTTTTGTAATGAAAAGATATCAATTCGTATGTGTTTGGCTATTTGTTTAATCATAATAGGAATTCAAGTTTTTTATTTGTAGAATAATACTTATTTTTATATAGAATGAGAAAAATCAAATCTTGGGGAAACCGACATTGGGTTTTGTTGACATCGTTCTTGTTGCTGTTGTATTTGTTAATATTTAGCCTTCAAGGGTTTGATATGACAGATGAAGGGTTCATGTTAGCCAATTATCAACAGTTTTTTCATCACCCAGAGAGTGTAGGGTATTCGTTTGTATACTATTTAACCTGTTTTTTCGGTGGTATATGGAATGAAATTTTCGGTTTCGCAGGTAATTATGGTTTTCGAGTTTTCAATGCCTTGATAATCGTTATGTCATATATCATCATATGCAAGATCTTAAAGGACTACCATTCTTATAGATGGTGGATTTTTCTTGGTTTTGTTGTTGTTGTGTTTGGCATGAATGTAGATCATGGAACTTTGAGTTTTCATTACTATACTTTTAACGCATTCAACTCGGTTGTTATTACATATCTACTCTATTCAGGTCTTCTCAATAATAAAATGACAAGCATCTTTTGCGCTTGCGCTTTGATTGGGGCCAATATGTTTTCCAGAATACCAAGTCTTTCTCTTATAGTGATTCCTTTTGCTTTGTCATTTATAGTATATCTTTATCGAAAAAGCCTGTTTAACTGGAAAAGGGTTTGCTTTATAGAGCTTTGTGGAATCAGTGTTGGGTTTCTGTTGATAATAGGTTTGATTTACCTATTAGGCCATCAGAGTATCTTTTTGCATTCAATAAAAGTTAATATACTATTAGCATCCCATTCGGTTTCGACCAATAGTTTAGGGTCAATGTTTATTCAGTATGTCATCAATTACCTATATGTCCTTCTGTTTATGCTAATTCTTGTAGCGTTTATATGGTGCTATGGCAAATACTTTAGAAAGAATAGCTTATTGAAGATCCTTTTTGTCGGAGTATTCCTTTTTGTTCTATATCGTCTGAATTATTCTCACATGTTAGGAAGGATGTATTTATTAGTGGCCTTACTCTATGTTTGCTTATTATACGTGATGTGGAAAAAAAGGCGGAATGAGAGGATAATCGTATTATGTTCGATTTTGTTGGCGGTTTCGTTATTGTTACCCTTGGGAAGTGACTGGGGAATAGGTAATATGGGTGCTTATTCTATTTGGGGGTTAGTCCCGACGACTTTGGTATTAACAGCTAAAGATATAGATTCGTCTAAAGATAGATCCAATTATAAAAATATACTTGCTATTGTCTTTGTGTTCTTGGCTCTCGTCTATTTTAAGCACAACGTTAGGATATGTTTCCGTGATGACGGACCTCGATGGGAAAAGAATTATCACATGATGTCTTCTTCGTATGCATCCGTATTGACTAGTGTGCAAAGAGGTGAGGAACTTGATTCTTTGCTGTCGTTTTGTAGTAAAACGATTAAAGCTGACGAAAGAGTCTTTATTTTCCCCAGCATGCCAGGGATTCATTATCTTTCATCAAGTATTCCTTATGCTTATTGCTCATGGCCAATGTGTTATAGTACTGCCAGTTTTGAGATAGAACTTGATCGTGCCAAACAAGAACTCGGATTAGCTCCTTTTGTTATATCTTTGAACCATTTTGATATTCAGAATGATCAGCATAAAGGTAATTATCATGTATTTGATGAATATATGAGAAACTACCATAAGATTTGGAGCTCTGTTCATTATTCTGTTTGGCGCCCCCAAAATGTAAACAAATGATTATTAGTTTTTTAGGTGATATAAAAATTGATTCTCCATCAAGAATCATCATGGATCCGACCTTGGCTGAAGAGTTGGATAAATCTGCAGTAAACCAAGCTAATCTTGAAGCGCCTATTAAAGGCGTCAATTCGAAGGGAATAATGAAAAGTGGCCCCCAACTATTCCATCAAAGAGGTATTATCGATCTTTTATTAAAGAATAAAATATCTCTGCTGAGCTTGGCAAATAATCACATGATGGATTATGGGGAAGAAAGCTTAACTTTTACTAAAGAAATAATAGAACAGCAAAAAGGCATCGCAATTGGCGCAGGCTTATGGAATGAAGCTTATCAAGTGAGATTCATCGAAACGAACGGTTTAAAGATAGGTTTTTTAGCCGTTACTCAGCATGAGTTCGGCGTTTTAGATGAAGAACAAAAAGGCAAGAGCCAAGTCGGTACAGCATGGATGTTGCATCCGTGTATTGATGAATTGATCGTTAAAGGTAGAAAGCAATGTGATTATTTGTTCGTTCTTCCCCATGCAGGTATAGAGAATGAGTATTATCCTCTTCCAGAACTGAGAACATTATATCGTCATTGGATTAACATGGGCGCGGATGGCGTGTTTGCTTCTCATCCCCACACTCCCCAAGGGTGGGAAATGTATAATAACAAGCCTATCTGCTACAGTTTAGGAAACTTCTGTTTCGAAAACCATTCTAAATCCTTGCCCCCTTATTGGAACTATGGCTTGATGGCTCAGGTGTCATTACAAGAAGGGAGAGTTGAAGCAAGTATCAAATATGTGAGGTATGACCAGGAAAACCATCAATTAAGTCTCACAGAAGAAGATGGTTTCTGTCGCCATATCAACGAAATCAATAGTAATCTTCATGATGCAGAACAATATGTTAATGAAGTGAATACATATTGCGATCGATTGGCCGATTATTATGATTTGGCTTTTGCAAAAGGAGGTTATTACAAATATACGACAAAAAAGTTTTCTGTTCAGTTGGTTAAACAAATAATTGGTAAAAGATATAAAGGTAATTTGAATCATGCTCTCAATAATATAAGGTGCGAAGCTCATCGTTGGGCGATTATTCGGGCATGGAATAACAAAATAAAAAAAGGAGATGTCAGTATTTAACAAAAAAGAACTACGTTGGGCAATTCATTGCTTTTTGATTGACCATTTCCCTAAAACAGCTTTGGGGCGTGAATGGAAACTTCAATATGGAAAGAAATTCAATTGGAAAGACCCCCAAACACTGAATGAGAAAATAGTATGGCTAATGGCCAATACAGACACTTCTCTTTGGACAAAATGCGCAGATAAAATAAAAGTCAGGGATTTTGTGGAAGAGAGAGGTTTGAAGGATACTCTTACGCAATTATATGGAACTTGGTCTGACGCAAGAGATATTGATTTTGACAAGCTACCTAACAAGTTTGTTATTAAGTGTAATCACGACTGTGGATCTACTCACGTTATTGACAAAACACAAGGCTTTGACAAAGGGCAACTTATCGCTGACTTGAATCAGAGGTTAAAGAAACCATTTGGATATAGTAGTTGTGAACCACATTATACGAAGATAAAGCCAATGATTCTTGCTGAAGAGTATATACCTTTGTCTGACAATGTTCATTCGTCATCCCAAATAGATTATAAATTCTGGTGCTTTAATGGAAAGATTCACCATTGTTTTATTGTCTATAATAGACAATCAGATGGGCATACTGCCAACTACGATATGTATAAGTTGAATCCATGGAGACCATGTCGAGAAGGCTTTCCACCTAAGTATCAGAAACAAGTCTTTGAAAGTATTCCCGAACCAGAGAATATTAGCAGGATGATTGAGATTGCCCAGATCCTTTCCAAAGGTTTCCCTGAAGTTCGGGTGGATTTATATAATGTAAATGGAAAAATTTATTTTGGTGAGTTAACATTGTCTTCTGCAGCGGGTAGGATGGATTATTTCTCTGACGAGTTCCAAAGAGAAATGGGATCAATGATAGAATTAAGAGCATATTGAGTATGAGGAAAGAGTTTTATGATAACGGTTTCTTTATTTCAAAAGGGAAAAAGAAAAAGAATATCGTTTATTATTTGGAATATCTCCTTCTTATTCTGATGGAGTGGGGGTATAAGTTCCTGTTGCTTTTCGGTAGGAAGCAGACGCCCAAAATGTATTACCTGAGCTTTTGTTCCATCTTCAAGAATGAGGCTCCCTATATGAAGGAATGGATAGAGTATCATTTGTTGGTAGGGGTGGATCATTTCTACCTCTATAACAACAACTCTACCGATAACTATTTAGAGGTGCTGCAGCCCTATATAGATAAAGGGATTGTTACTTTGACCGAATGGCCTGAGGTGCCTGGACAGATCACAGCCTTCAAACACTGTTATGAGAACTACCGGCAAGAGTCCAACTGGATGAGCTTTCCTGATCTGGATGAGTTTATCTGCCCGCTTGAATATAACAATATCCCCGAATGGCTAAAATGCTTCAAACGCTATCCGTTGGTCATGATCTATTGGCGTATGTTTGGTACATCTGGTTTGTTGGATCATGATAACAATCGGTTGTTAACAGAGCAGTATTTCAATTCATGGCCTAAGCTAACCAACATTGGAAAACTTATCTTGAATACAGAGTATGAGATAGGTTATTTCAAGGTAGATATGATGCATTATTTCTTAGCGAAATGGAATAAGTTGAAAATACCACCCATTAATCAGTTCGGTCATTTCGTGATGTTTGGTATTCATCGTCATCATAAGAAGGTGGATATCCAGATGAACCATTATTGGAGCAAGGCCTATTCTAACTATGAGGCCAAACATAAACGGGGGTCAGCCTGCTGGGGTAAGTCATGGAAGACATTTGATAAGTTTGTGGAATACGAACAGCATAACACTTCATCAGATTATGCTATTTATCGTTTCCTTATGCAATTGAAATTGAAGATGCAGGGCAATTATCCTGAGTAAAAACAGTATTAAATGCTAAAAAGTATATTTTTATTTCCCTTGTGTCTTCCTCATCTACTTTTTTATCTGGTTTCCAAGCAGAAGCATATCATTGATGAGGATTTGGAGGCATGGTCAAAGTACAGGCCTGGACTTATTGGAAAGAGTCTAACGAGTAAATTGGCTTCACTGCTGATTAATCAGAAGGAATTCCGTACCCAATACTATCTTCGAATAGGAAAGGCACGTGTTTTCCTTCGAATGCTATTGCCTGATATCCGGTGTTATTCTTTTGAAGGTTGTGAGGTCGGTGGCGGCTGGGTGCTGATGCATGGCTTTGGCGTGGTACTGAATGGTGGTGCTAAGATAGGCAAGAACTGTACGATGTATCAAGGTGTGACAATTGGAACAATAGATCTGAAGACGTTTCCTGTAATCGGAGACGATGTGATTATTGGAGCCGGTGCCAAGATTCTGGGAAATGTAAAAGTAGGTAGTCATGTGAAAATCGGAGCTGGAGCCATTGTGGTAAATGATGTGACGGATAACTGCACTGTCGTTGGGCCAAAGGCTCATGTTATTCAAAGAAATTGAATTAGACACATTCTAATATAATAGTATTATGACTCAATTCTACGCTGTCTTTATATTTATATTGTTCTTTATATTTGCCATTTTTGCAGACAGTTTCCACCCTAAAACAAGGCGAAATGTCCAAATAGCAACTTGCGTTGCGTTGACTTTGATGGTAGGTATGAGAAATCCCAATGTTTGGTCAGATACGAATGCTTATGTATCAACATTCCTTTCCACTCATGGTTTATTAGACTATTCTGGAAAAGATAGACCATTGGGCTATGGTGAGATGGGGTTCTTTTATTTAACAGTGCTAATCAAGACATTTACTGTCAACTATCATATCTTTTTAACCGTTGTATCTGCCATCACATTCTTTTTCTTGTATAAGTGCTTTGATAAATACTCGGTATATCCATTCTTGGCTGTTGCTATTTATCTATCTCGATTCTATTGTGGGAGAAATATGACGCAGATTCGAGCGGGATTATCTATTGCTATCATCATCTATTTTACTTTCTTATTACCAGATAAAAGAAAGAGATGGTGGTATTTGTTGGTTATCTTTATTGCTTATCATATTCACAATAGTGCAATCATTGCTCTTCCATTGCTCCTTTTAAGGAATTATAAGATCAAGTCATCATTCATCTATATAGGAATAATAGTTAGTCTTATCCTTGCTGCTGCTTATGGAAACGTAGTAAAAGCATGGGTTCAGAGTTCGCCCTTTATCATGGACATGGGTGGTGACTATTTACGGGAAGGAAGTAGTAAGGCATTTAGTAATGACTTGTCTAATCCTGTGATTTGGTATCAGATTTTTGTGCTTTTCACCTATACTTTTTTTGAGAGGCGTCTTAAGAATTTGACTCCCTATTATTACCTGATGCGTAACGGCTATTTTTATTGTACATGTATATTAATCGTGATGTGTCAGTATGCCATTGTTGCCGCCCGTTGTTCAACGCTCTTTGCAACTTTCGAAATAGCAATGGTACCTTTACTCGTAAATGCATTAGGTAAAAAGAACAGAGCCTTTGTATATATCGTATTGGCTTTGCCGTATATTGTCTTATTTGCCATAAACTGGTCACCTCACTACAAATAACATGAAAATCTGTTTTGTAACATCTACCTTGATTTCAGGGGGTAGCGAACGGGTGATGTCGTTGCTGGCCAACCGTTTTGCTGAAGATGGATATGATGTTGAAATCATCAATCTAAATCAGCATGTCGTGTTTTATCCTATTGATTCACGGGTGTCCTTGCTTTTTGCAGAAGATGAGGTCGGTAGCTCTCCTGTCAAGAAGCTCAAATGGTTGCGAAGATATGTCAAGCAGACAAGGCCGGATGTGGTGGTGCCATTCATGGAGGCTGTCTATTGTTTTACGTTGTGTGCATTGGTGGGGGTAGATGTCCCGGTAGTTTCTTCCGAGAGAATAGATCCCCGTAAATCTCCTTTCCTGCGGAATATCCTGCGCAGAGTGTTTTTACCATTGACCGATTGGTTTGTGGTACAAACGCAAGACATCAAGGATTTCTATCCTCGGTTTATCCAGAAGAAAACATCCATTATATACAACCCCGTATCAGAAAAGGTGTTCAATCTGCCAGATGTTGAAAAGGCGGACACGCTGATCAGTGTGGGAAAACTGGATGACCAAAAGAATCATGCTTTATTAATCAATGCGTTTGCTAAGGTCGCTCCCGACTTCCCTTCTTGGAAGTTGGTTATTTATGGGGAAGGACCGAGGAGGCAAAGCCTCCAATTGACAATTGATCATTTACAATTGACAGATAGGGCGCTGTTGCCTGGAAGATCAGAGCATGTAATTGAAGAGATGAATAAGTCGAAGATATTCGTGTTCTCCAGTAACTATGAGGGGATGAGCAATGCCATCTTGGAAGCTGTTTGTGTTGGCCTTCCTGTTGTTACGACGAATGTGTCGGGTGCAAAAGAACTCGTACAAGATGGTGGCTATGTCGTTCCGATTAAATCTGAAGAGTATTTAGTTCAGTCTATGCGTTCATTGATGAAAGATAGTGCCCTCAGGAAAGAGATGGGTGATAAAAATAAAGGTAGAGCACACATTTATAAAATTGATAGTATTTATAGCGAATGGGTAGCTCTTTTTAATAGTATTGTTTACAAACAATAAAGATTATAATGCATAGTAAAAGTATAAAAGTTCCTGTATATAAGTTATTAGGTAAACTCATTCCTAATGACAGGCTTTTCCTAGAGTTGAGTTTCTATGTAAAAATGGGTTATAGACTTGATTTAAATAATCCCCAGACATATAATGAGAAACTTCAGTGGCTCAAACTGTTTGATAGAAATCCACTTTATTCACAATTGGTGGATAAGTATGAAGTGAAGGAGTGGGTGGCAAAAAGAGTTGGTGAACGTTATGTTATTCCTACCTTAGGAGTGTGGGATAAGTTTAATGACATCAATTTTGAAGACCTGCCAAACCAATTTGTGTTAAAATGTACACATGATTCTGGGGGATTAGTAATCTGTAAGGATAAAGATACTTTGGATATTGATGAAGCTAAAAAGAGGATTAATCGAAGCCTTAGTTATAATTTCTATTTAGAAGGACGTGAATATCCCTATAAGAATGTAAAACCACGCATTATTGCAGAACGGTATATGGAGGATAATGCCAGTTTTAATCATTCTGATTTAACCGATTATAAGATTTACTGTTGTAACGGTAGGCCTGTTTGTATTCTTATGTGTACTGATCGTAGTACAAAGGTGAAGTATTATTATTTTTCTCCTGAATGGGAGTTCCTAAGGTGGGATAAGACCACACAGCATGAAGAGGAAGGGTTTACTTTGCCTAAGCCAGATAATCTTGAAGAAATGTTGAGATTGGCAGAAATACTGTCTGCTAATATTCCAACAGTACGCGTTGACTTATATAGTATCAGTGGAAAGACTTATTTTGGAGAAATGACATTTTATTCAAATAGTGGCTTTGATCTTGATATAACAAAAGAATGTGACTCCATTTTAGGGGAGAAAGTAACATTACCGCTGAATAGCAATAAAGTATAGTCAATAATGACGATATCTGTTCTTATGTCTGTCTATCGCTCAGAGCAAGCTGCGTGTTTGCAGCGGGCTTTGCAGAGCGTGTGGGATGACCAGACGCGGAAGCCGGATCAGATTGTGCTCATCGAAGACGGACCTCTTCCAGCGGAGCTGGAAGAGGTAATTGAAAGCCTCACCCCGACCCTCCCCAAAAGGGAGGGAGAAATACCTGTGATGACGGTGGTGAAGCTGCCGGTGAACGGGGGACTGACGAAGGCGCTGAATGTAGGTCTGCGACATGTGACCAGCGATCTGGTGGCCCGCATGGATAGTGATGATATTGCGGCACCTGAGCGATTTGAACTGCAGGAGCGGTTTCTGGAGGAGCATCCTGAAATTGATATCGTGGGTGGCTCCATGCAGGAGTTTGACGATCAACACGAGTGTCTGAACATACGGCATTATCCACAGACGCACGAAGAAGCATGTCGGTATATCGTCAAGGCGTGTCCTTTGGCTCACCCATCGGTGATGATGCGGAAACGGATGTTTGACGACGGCCTGCAGTATGATGAGCGGTTTCGGATGAGTCAGGACATCAAGCTGTGGTATGATGCGGTGTTGGCAGGATATAAGATTGCGAACCTTCCAGAGATCTGTCTGTTTTTCCGTCAACAGGGGGATGTGTTTAAGCGGCGGAGTCGGGTAAAGGCATGGAATGAGTTCAAGATATATATGAATGGGATCTACCGGATGCATGGTCTGTTCACCCTTGCCTACCGCTATCCCATCGCCCGCTACATCTTTAGAAACCTACCACCAAGTATGGTGAAGAGGATCTATGAGAGTGGGATGCGGAAGAGGGTGCTGGAGAAGTCGTAAGCTCACACAGATACCATGTTTTAATCTCTCACAGATATCACTGATACCACAGATATTTATTAGCCTGTACGGCTAATGATAATCTCACACAGAAAAAACGAAAAGCACGGAATATTAAAGCCTGTACGGCTGGGTTTTTGAACACGAATTGCTCGAATTACACGAATATAGCCTGTACGGCTGTTGCCTTTTAAAATCTCACACAGATAACACTGATACCACAGAAATTTATTAGCCTGTACGGCTAATGATAATCTCACACAGAAAACACGAAAAGCACGGAATATTAAAGCCTGTACGGCTGGGCTTTTGAACACGAATTGCTCGAATTACACGAATATAGCCTGTACGGCTGTTGCCTTTTAAAATCTCACACAGATAACACGGATACCACAGATATTTATCAGCCTGTACGGCTGGGGGTTCCTGAAATCCTTATGGTTAAAAGTGTCGCGCAGCCATTTTGTATGATTTTGAATTAGATTTTGTTAGATGTTTCGCGGTAGGCAATCAATTAAATTCGTTTAATTGGTCTAATTTGTAGAGAAAATAGGTAATAAGATTCCATGAAGGAAGTGATATTTTTTGCGAACGGCAACCCCGAGAGCGCGCAGACATGGTCTAACGTGCCGAAGTGCTTCGTCGATACCCTGCGAAAGAAGGGGATAATGGTGCACCCCGTTAACCTGTCCAATGAGCGCATTCAGCGCATCTACGACAACTTCTTTAGAAAGGTGCTGAAGGTACTGACACTTTGGTACGACGAGCCACGCTACTATGGCTATACCTGGCTGCACCAGTGGCTGGGCAACCGACGGATCAAAAAGGCGGTGAATACCTGGCCACAGGCCGACTACTGCTTCTTCATCAACTACGGCTTTTACAACAAATATAACGATATACCCTCTCTGCTGCTGAGTGACTGGACGGACGACATCAGTCTGCGCCGCCGAGGTAAGCCCGTAGCACGGTTCCAGAGACGGTTCTGCCTGCAGCAGAAGAATGCCATAGAGCATGCGGAGCATGTCATCTCCATCTTCCCGCTGTGTACGGAGGAGATGCGACAGCTCTATCCCACTGCGAATATCAGCTATTTAGGAGGTAACGTGATCAACGACCTGTCAGGAGAGGATATCCAGCAGGAGGCGATCCTTGAGCAGAAACCACAGTCGCGCCATCTCCTGTTTATCGGGAAACCCGACCGCTACAAGGAGAGTGCCATCAAACTGATGGAGGCGGTAGGACTGTTGCGGAACGAACAGGCCTACCACGACCTGGAATTAGATATCATCGGTATACAGAAGGCGCAGCTGCCGAATGTGCCGGATTTCGTGCATTGTCACGGGTTCCTGCGGAAGGATAGGGAAGAGGAGTGTAAGACGTTCTATCGTTTATTGAAAGGAGCCAAGATGATTGTGAACCCCACACCGAAGTGGGCGGCCTATTCCTCTATCATCGAGGCAATGTATTTCTATACCCCAGTGGTGGTATCTCCCTTCGATGATTTCGTACAGGAGTTCGGTACATCCATAGGGTTTGGACGGTATAACGAGGTGTTCACAGTAGAGGGCATCGCAGATAGTATCCGCCAGATCTTAGATGCCGATAACTATACCGACATCTGCACCTGTGCGCACGAAACAGTTAAGGACTATACGTGGGATCGGTACGTGGACAAAGTCCTAAAGCTCTGTGAAAATTGAACGAAGCATTTCTTACAGCAAAATTATTAATAATATCCCACAGAAATCACTGAAATGCAGAAAGATTTGTTATATTCGTTTTTTTTCTCTATCTTTGCCACGAATTATTAGTTGAAGACAATGAAAAAGGATGCATCTGTCAAGTCGTTTCTCATAGAGAAACTCAAGCAGGAACACTGTTTGTGGAGCTATGACAATGACTCTATCCAAGACATGCCTGATGACATGCTGATAGAGTTAGTGATGCTATATCTAGATATTGATGAGATTAATATGCTCTTCAATATATTTTCTTATAAGAAAATGAAACGTGCATGGATAGAGAATGTAGTAGCCCAAGGAGAACGTTACTATAATTTGAACTATTTCTTTGCATGGTACTATTTCCACGCCAAGCGTCCACGCAGCTATGTGAAGGCAATGGCAACACGTCAACTTAATAAAAGATTGGCAGCATGAAATCACCATCACTTGCTCCTCAAACAGGTAAAATCATCGAAGCGATTTCTCGCCTTGAATGCATAAAGCCTTTTGTTCTTGTGGGAGGGACAGCTTTGTCCATCC
>Ga0256404_1004046_pt1 | contig 28438 bp, 21 predicted proteins | sample RumenRJG_01DNA_FD_185990 | JGI IMG/M metagenome (GOLD analysis project Ga0256404, IMG submission 185990) | Bovine rumen microbial communities from Lethbridge, Alberta, Canada - RJG_01 | ecosystem: Host-associated > Mammals > Digestive system > Stomach > Rumen | place: Canada: Alberta | collected...
AAAAATGCAAAGAAAATAGAAGAGTATGTACGAAATCAGTTACAAGAGGATTTAGAGTATGACCAAATGTCGTTGAAAGAGTACATTGACCCGTTTACGGGTGAGCCAGTAAACAAGGCATAAAAAAACCCTTTAAGGGGTAGCCTGTGACAGTAGTGCGGCTGGCGGACTCTTCATAGCTCTTTAGAGCTGGCAGGTATCACAGGCTTATAGCCGCAGAGCAAACCACCAGCTAAGCTGGTGGTACTGATTTATGCTAAATAGTAGTGTATAGGTAATATTGTTATCAGAAAAGAAGTTTTAGAGCTATAGGAATAATGTTTGATGGCTGGAATTAATTATCCACACGTTTTGTCCTATAATTAAAATTCTACGACATAATTTAACAAAATTATTGAAAAGCATTTAGTTTTATGATATAGTTATACAAAATTATTGGATATTTAAAATGTAGGATATTTGGTAATATTTAGTAATGGATGTAAATCAATAGAAATTAAATTTCAAAAAAGATGTAGCTGTTACGGTTATATATTATTTGTTGTACCGTAATATGGTAAAGATGCTGGAAAATATGGAGGTATATGTATGCAGAGTATGAGAAATTTTTATTTGATTTTAAAAAAGTTAATGATGATATCATTAGTTTGTGTATTTTTTACAGTAGTATCATTTGATACATATGTATATGGAGATTACGAGAAAAATGAGGAATACACATATGTTAACAGTATAAAAGAATTAGTAAGGGAATTTTATCCGGATATTAATCCTGAAATAGACAATATTACTTATATATATTCAGATTATGAAATATGTGAAATTGCATTTGATATTATAAGTAATGAAATTGGCTATGGCTATGTGATTATAGATTATAAATCGAAGAATATAAGCCAGTTTGTGATAAAAGAGGATACAGATGGCTTTTGTGTACAAAATTTTGGCAGATTGCCAGAGGAAGATGAAAAAATAGTCAAGTCAGGGACGTTAGACTATGAAATTGCAAGTGATAATTTAACTATAAAATATGTGGCAAGTAAAAGTAACAATATAAATGATGATTTATTTGATATATTTATAGATGATTTTCCTGATCCTATGTATGTTAATTTTAAAATGAGTTGTAAAACAATTGGAAGGTATTGTAGGATTACTGAGGGAGAATTAGAAGAATTAGGTTTAAGATATTGTTGTGGGGCGGTTGCAATATTAAATATATGTGGTGCATATGGACTTTTTGATAAAACAGATGATACTCAGCTTCAGAAAGCATATAAAAAGATATGGGGATATTGTAATATAAAATATCAAGATGGAGAATATACAATGCCACAAGGACAGATGGGTAAGGCATTGGCGAAATATTATAAATCTGTAACTGGCAAACAAATCAAATATACAGAAAAAAATAATCCTAAGATTGACTTTTTTACTGAGGCAGTAGATAAGAAATATTCAACAATATTAGGAGTATATTCAAGAGAAGATGACGGATTGTATGGACATGCTGTTAGTGTAGAGGGATATTTTGTATTTGAACCATTAAATGAGCAGGCATATGGGGAACGTCAGATTTTTCTTCAGGTTGCTTCAGGTTGGGAAAAAGAAGCCAGATATATATGGTATGATAAAGTTAATCTCGACAGTACATATGGTGTTAAATATTTTAAATAGTATCCTGGTAATTTGGAGAAATTATTGCTAAGGAGATTAGTGTGAAAAATAATATTGATACACTTATTTTTCACACTGCTATTTGTTTCTGAGCGAAAACAAATAGCTTTTATGGCAGCTGAGAAATAGCCTATGCGAATTTTTCGGTGTCTCTTTGCGACAAGTCGCTCAGAAATGAGGATTAGTATGAAGATAAACAAGAATAAAAGAAAGACAATATTAATAGTATTAGCAGTAATACTGATAATTGTAATACCTGTAGGTATAAATATACTGTTTCCTAAATATTATAAACTGAAAATAGATTATAGTGAGATAAAATGTATTGAGGTTGAGTCGTGTAATAAACGTCAGCATTTTGTTTTTGATAAAAGTGAAGATATAAAAATAATAATGGATTATATATGCAGTCAAAAGTATAGGAAAGAAAATATATATGAAGTAATTGCTTCTCAATACCATACTGGAATAAAATCAAAAATCGGTTATGATATAAACTTATATAGTTCAACGGAATGTGAAGAGTCAGATTTGATTAAGACTATTAAATTGCCACAGATAGGTGGAATAACAATCGATGGAGTAAAATACAGATTACCGGAAGAGGAATATCCTATATATGGTAATCTATATAGAATAATACACAATGAAATCTTAAAAGATAATAATTAAATATTAATTAACTTATAATAAAAAAGCTACTGTTCTGAAAATATAATCAGAACAGTAGCTTTTTGTTAAATCTAAATTATAATTTATTTAACTTCCTCTAATATTATACCGCTGAAAGCAGGAAGTTCTAAGTTAAGTTTCTTAGAAACAGTAGATAACTGTTTGCGGCTTACAGGAGTATTACCACCATAAATATCATAGTCAGAGTTGAGTAAGACTCTGTATTTGCCGTTCTTTTTTAAATCAAGAGTGTAGTTCTGCGCAACACCTGAGAAATTAAGGGCTACGATTATATTTTGTTTTGGACTGCGACGAATATAAGAGTACAGACATTCGCTTTCACTATGACAGTCAACCCATTCGAAGCCATTTTCGTCATAATCTTCTTCCCATAGCGCAGGATTTTCAATATAGATTTTATTGAGCTTCTGCATATATTTATGGAAAGAGTCGTGAATTGGATACTTAAGGATATCCCAGTCCTGTTCACGTTTTTCATCCCATTCTCTTAGCTGGCCGATTTCATTTCCCATAAAGTTGAGTTTCTTGCCAGGATGTGTCATCATATACATATAGAGTAAGCGTCCTTGTGGGAATTTCATTTCATATTCACCGAACATTTTCTGAAGAATCGTACATTTACCATGAACTGTCTCATCGTGTGAAAAAGGAAGTAAGAAGTTAGCATCATAGTAATACATCATACTGAAAGTAAGTTTATGATAACTTCCTCCGCGGAATAATGGATCAAGCTTCATATATTCAAGGGTATCATTCATCCAGCCCATATCCCACTTGTAGTCGAAACCTAAGCCGCCATCTTTAACAGATTTAGTAACATCTTTAAAGTTAGTAGAATCTTCTGCGGCAAGCATACAATTAGGAAATCTGTCTTTAAGTCCACTGTTAAGTGTCTTAACAAAATCTACTGCATTACCATTTACACCACGGTTCTCATCACCCTGCCAATATAAGATTCGGCTGATTGCGTCCATTCGCAGACCGTCAATGTGGTATTTATCAAGCCAGTAAGCAGCAGCACTGTTTAAGAAACTGCGAACTTCTCCACGACTGTGCATAAAGTTACAGCTTCCCCATTCGCTGACACCTACATCATTATGAGGATATTCATAAAGTGCCGTTCCATCATAATTAGCAAGAGCGTAAGCATCTACAGCGAAATGAACAGGAACAAAATCTACGATTACAGCTATATCTGATGCATGGAATAAATCAATCATTTTCTGGAACTGAGTGGCTGTTCCGTATCTGCTTGTTGGAGCGAAGAAGCCGGTATTCTGATATCCCCAGCTTTCATCACATGGGTGTTCGCTTATAGGCATAAGTTCAAGGCAGTTATAACCATTCTCTTTCATATATTTAATGAGTTTAGGTGCTATTTCATCATAGGTAAACCAGCCATGCTCATCATCCGGATTAGTCTGCCAGCTTCCAAGATGAACCTCATAGATATTAAGAGGTGCTTTCTTGAAATCAGTACGTTTCTTTAACCATTTAGCATCAGAGAATTTGTATTCATCTAAATCACGAATTATGCTTGCGTTATCAGGGCGTAATTCCATCCCAAAACCATAAGGATCGCAATGGTCAATTACACCATTTGATGCAGTTATCTGGAATTTATACATATCGCCTGGTTTAGCATTCTCTACAAAGAGTTCAAAGAATTGTCTGTCATCTGTCACACGATTCATATTCTGTGGCTGCCAGTTATTAAAACTTCCGATTACCGCAACATTACTTGCAGCAGGGGCAAACGTACGGAAAGTAACCCCTTTTTTCTCTATATGGGCGCCAAGATAATTATAAGCATCAAAAATCTGACCTGTATAAAAATTATAGAAATTCATTGTTATGCCTCCTAGCATTTGATGTATTTTGCACTATATCCTTTCATATTAAGACCGCCCTCGAAACTAACGGTTTCACCTGTAATAAGGTCTGTTCCTGAAGCAACTCCGGAATCAAAACGAGCAGTATAATCATCGCCTGAAGCATTGATTGCGACTAATACACGTTCGCCATCGCAGGCTCTTTCAAATACACATTGGTGATTAGTAAGAACAACTGATTTGAAATCTCCATAACAGATTGCTTTACTATTCTTGTGTGCATTAGCAAGTTTAGAAATATAGTCTGATAATTCGTTCTCAATTGGTGCATCGAAGCAGGCACGTAATGCAGGATCACCTTCGTTCTTATGTGCTTTAGCACCCCATTCACTTCCATAATATACGCAAGGAATTCCAGGCATACCAAATGCAAGTGCATAAATAAGTGGGAGATGATTTTCATTATTAAGGTTGCTTGCAATTCTTGATACATCATGATTATCTACGAAAGTAAGTAAGTGTTTACCTTTATATAAAGTCCAGTTCTCAGGACCAAACTGACGGAGAAGTGAGTGTACAATTTCAAACATATTCATGGAATTGAAGCTTGAGAATAAGCCCTTATAACACTCATAGTTTGTACAACTGTGAAGCATTTCATCATTGACAAACTGGTTATAATCACCATGAAGAAGTTCGCCAATAAGCCAGAAGTCAGCTTTTAATCCGTTACAGAAATGTCTTAATCTCTTTAAGAAATCTTTATCAAGGCAATAAGCAACATCAAGTCTTATTCCATCAATGTCGAACTCATCAACCCATAATTTGATACTATCGAAAATATGGTTAATAACTTCTTCATTTCTAAGATTCAATTTAACCAAATCGTAGTTGCCTTCCCAGCCCTCATACCATAAACCGTCGTTGTAATTAGAATTTCCACCGAAGTCGATTCTTGCAAACCAGTCTTTATATGGAGATGCTTCTCTGTTCTTTAATACGTCCTGAAATGCAAAGAAACCACGACCTACATGGTTAAATACGCCGTCTAATACAACTTTGATACCAGCTTTGTGAAGATTGTCACATACATTTTTAAAGTCATCATTTGTACCAAGTCGGCAATCAATTTTACGGTAATCTCTTGTGTTATATCCATGAGTGTCAGATTCGAAAACCGGTGAGAAATAAATTGCATTTGCTCCTAATTTACTAATATGAGGTATCCAGTCATTAACCTTTAATATTCTTGAAGTGAGTACACCGTCGTTTTCAAATGGTGCTCCACAAAATCCTAACGGATAAATTTGATAAAATACGCTTTCTTCAGCCCACATGCTTAAGTCCTCCTTAAATAGCTTGTAATCTAAAAATCCTTTTTGTAGTTTCTTGGCAAATTCCTCAAGGGAATCTACTGATAATTCATTTCTGCCATTTTCTTCTATAATACCAAGAAAACCGTTTACAAAGAATGTAATGCTTATTCTTGCATTTAATAAATCTTTTTCGTCAAGTCCAAAGACAGTAGAGCGACTGATTAAAGAGTCAATTATCTGTGTTCTTACCTTATATATTAAAGGTGACAGACTTGGCGAGTTGAAAAATGGCTTATAAAGATTGCCTTGCTCCTTATTCAATTGTAATATCTTAGACCAGATATTAGGTAAATCTTTAATCATATTATTTACGCCATTCTGGCAAATGATGTCTACAATAGGTGAGACAATCTGTAATATAAAATCTTCTGCACATTCATAAATATCTTTATAATGAAGATAGAAAGTGCTTTTGTTAATTCTAGCTTCTTTACATAATTCTATAACAGTGATGTCACGGATATCTTTGATGCTTAATAAGTTACTAAGTGTTATATAAAGAGCATTTTTGGTTTTTTTAATCTTAGCATTTTCCAATTATCTTACCTCTTCCTTGCAAGTATGTATGCATTATAACATTGAAATAGACAAATGTCTATATTAATTTTTAGAAATATTCACCGGTAGTAGTTTGGACTTGCTAAATTGCCTGTATAATGTTAAAATGTTCTTTTAGAAAGTAGCATTTAATATGATTAGAAGATTATAAAATTATGTGATTATTATATAAGTGTTATATAATGACAGGACAGATATTTCTGTTAGGATAATTTAATCTTCTGATTAATAAAAACAAAGAAAGGAGCCATATTTCCGTCAGATATTTATGATAGATATTATTGATATCATATGGAAAATATGGGATAGAATAAATAGTGGAAAAGAAAATAGCAGTTGTTACAGACAGTAATAGTGGAATTACACAGGCAAAAGCTAAAGAGATGGGCGTGTATGTATTACCAATGCCTTTTATGATTGATGGTAAAGAATATTTTGAAGATATTAACTTAACCATAGCAGAATTCTTTGAGAAACTTAAGGGAGACTGTAATATCTCTACATCGCAGCCATCACCTGCATCTATAACAGATTTATGGGACAAGGTATTAGAAGAATATGATGAAATCGTTCATATTCCTATGTCGAGCGGATTAAGTGGCGCATGCCAGACAGCCGTAATGTTATCAGATGATTATGACGGAAAAGTACAGGTAGTAAATAACCAGAGAATTTCCGTAACACAGGAACAGTCAGTAAGAGATGCATTAGAGCTTGCTAAAGCAGGTAAGAGTGCAGAAGAGATAAAGGAAATACTTGAGAACCGCAAGTTTGAATCAAGCATTTATATTATGTTAGATACATTAACATACCTTAAAAAGGGTGGAAGAATTACACCTGCTGCAGCAGCACTTGGTAATCTTCTTAAGTTAAAGCCTGTTCTTCAGATTCAGGGAGAGAAGTTAGATGCATTTGCCAAAGCCAGAACTATAAAGCAGGCAAAGGCAACTATGCTTGATGCGATTCAGAAAGATTTCAAGGAAAGATTTAATAATGATGAAGATGGCGATATGGGATTATTTATCGCACATACACAGAATTATGATGCAGCAGTAGAATTCAGGGAAGAAGTATTAAAGGTATTTCCTGGTAAAGATATTGAAATCGCAGATTTATCATTAAGTGTATCATGTCATATAGGACCAGGAGCATTAGCATTAGCCTGTGCAAAATGCGTAAAATAAAAAAGGGGGTAAAAAGAGGTAATAAAGAGGGGGGATAAGAGGTAAAGAGAGGGGGTAGATAAAGGAGGGTAAAAATTTATAAAATTAAATTTGAATGTATAAATATTACTACTTAGAGAGGGGTTTTTCGGCAAAAGCCTTTAGCCTTATTGAAAAATACTCATTACTATGATAAAGTCATAACATAAATTACCGGATATTTAAAACTTATTTCATATCGTAGGATATTTGGTAATGGTGGGAAAATGAGTATTGACATATACATAGAAGAAGCCGTCCGTTAAGGGCGGTTTCTTTGGGCTTAGAAATAATTATTAAATAATAATGGCATAGGATATATTTAATTCCTATGCCATTAAAATGTATAAATATAAATTGGTTTTATAAAAATACAATTCTATAAAAGTGTAATTCCATTTTCGGCAGCACACTCATTAATTGCATCAGGCCAGATAGAAGCCTGCACTTCACCGATATGTGCTTTTCTAAGATAGAACATACAGATTCTTGACTGTCCGATTCCTCCGCCGATTGTATAAGGAAGCTCCTTATCTAAGATGGCTTTCTGGAATGGAAGTTCAGCTCTTTCAGGACAACCTGCTTTATCTAACTGTTCCTTTAGTGCTATCTCATCAACTCTGATACCCATAGAAGATAATTCAAGAGCAATATCAAGAACAGGATAGTATACGATAATATCACCATTAAGTTTCCAGTCATCATAGTCAGGTGCACGACCATCATGTTTTTCACCTGAAGCTAATTTATCACCTATCTGCATAATGAAGATTGCACCCTTTAACTTAGCAATCTTATATTCTCTTTCCTTAGGTGTACAGTCAGGATACATATCCTCTAATTCCTGTGAAGTGATAAATGATATTTCAGCAGGAAGAAATTCATGTATGTAATTATACTGTGAAGCAATATAGCTCTCTGTACGTTTAAGAGCAGTATAAACTTTCTGGACAGTTGCTTTAAGGGTTTCAGGATTTCTCTCTTCTTTGGAAATGATTTTCTCCCAATCCCACTGGTCAACGAATATAGAATGAATGTTATCAGTATCTTCGTCACGTCTGATAGCATTCATATCTGTGTAAAGTCCCTCACCTGAATGGAAACCATAACGCTTGAGAGCCTGACGTTTCCATTTAGCAAGTGAATGTACGATTTCAACTTCTTTGTCATCTTGTTCTTTTATGCCAAAGCTTACAGGTCTTTCTACACCATTAAGGTTATCATTAAGTCCTGATTCAGGTCTTACGAATAAAGGTGCTGAAACACGGGTAAGATTAAGTTCTTCTGCAAGCACTCTTTCGAAATAATCTTTTACAAGTTTGATTGCTATTTCAGTTTCGCGAATAGACAATGCCGAAGAATATCCGGCAGGTGTTAATAAATGTTCCATTTTTTCATTCCTTTCTCTCATACACATAATAAAGAATTATATCATATCATATAAAAAATAAAAGTAAAAATTTGATGTGTATTGTAAAAAGATTATGTTTCGGTTATAATCTAGAATAAGTTTGTTAAAGTTTGTTAAGATAGAAAGAGCTGGTATGGAATAGAATGGAAAAATTATATGAGACTCAGGAAGAGATCGAGAAAGTTATATTGATTGGTGTTTCTACAAGCGATGGAGATGATACGGAAGAATCTTTAATGGAATTAAAGGAACTTGTGAAAACTGCGGGAGCAACAACGGTAGCAACTGTTATCCAGAACAGAGAGGCTATACATGCAGGAACATATATTGGAAAAGGTAAGATTGAAGAGGTAAAGGTTCTTATTGATGAATTAGGTGCAACAGGAGTTGTATGTGATGATGAATTAAGTCCTGCGCAGTTAATGAATCTAAGAGATGCATTAGATACGAAAGTAATGGACAGAACTCTTATAATACTTGATATATTTGCAAGCCGTGCTAAGACAGGTGAGGGTAAAGTCCAGGTTGAACTTGCACAGTTAAAATACAGACAGGCAAGGTTAGTCGGACTTAGAAGCTCACTTTCAAGATTAGGCGGTGGAATCGGTACAAGAGGACCGGGCGAAAAGAAATTAGAGATGGACCGACGTCTTATTAAGGACAGAATAGCAGTATTAAGGCGTGAAGTCGAAGAGATGAAAGTCCACAGAGAACTTGCAAGAAACCAGAGAAGTAAGAATCCAACGACAGTTATTTCCATAGTCGGCTATACTAATGCCGGTAAGTCAACCCTTTTAAATGAACTGACGGGGGCAGGTGTCTTAGAGGAGAATAAGTTATTTGCAACATTAGACCCTACAACTAGAAAGTACAAGCTTGAAAGTGGACAGGAAATTATGTTGACAGATACAGTAGGTTTTATCAGAAAACTTCCACATCATCTTATCGATGCCTTTAGAAGTACACTTGAAGAGGCTAAGTATGCAGATATACTTATACATGTGGTAGATGCTTCAAATCCTCAGATGGATGCACAGATGCATATTGTATATGAAACTTTAGATTCACTTGGAGTTACGGATAAATCTATAATTACAATATTTAATAAGCAGGATAAGGTCGCAGAGCAATTAGAGAGTAATGGAGAGGCAGAGATGCCTGTATTTAAAGATTTCAGGGCAGATTATACCTTGAATGCCTCAATAAAGAATCATACAGGACTTGATAAACTGTTAGAATATATAGAAGAAATTCTTAGAAATAAGAAGATTTATATAGCTAAGACATTTGAATATAAGGAAGCAGGACAGATTCAGAAAATCAGAAAATATGGTGAACTTCTGAAAGAAGAATACAGAGATGATGGTATTTATGTAGAGGCATATGTGCCTGTTGAACTTATGCCGATATAAATAATTGCAGAATATATAACCAAAGAAATTCAGATGATTTGAAATATTAATAATTAACTAAATGTGGTTAATTAACGAAATATAGAATACTAAAAAGCAGTAAATGAAAATGGTACTATATTAGAAATTAGAAATGGAGCAAGAGATGGATAAAGTATATAATAGAGCAGATGAAATGTTTAAAGACATTGCAAGACGAATATTAGAAGAGGGCTGTATGGATGTTAATCCAAGACCAAGATATGCGGACGGAACTCCTGCACATACTCTATCTATTAATCATGTAATGCAAAGTTATGATTTATCAAAAGGTGAATTACCACTTATAACATTGAGACCGATTGCCATAAAAAGTTCCATAGGTGAACTGTTATGGATATATCAGGACCAGTCAAACAGCCTTGATGTATTAAGAGATAAATATAATGTTACGTGGTGGGATGAATGGGACATTGGTGACAGAACCATAGGTGCCTGTTATGGAGAAACAGTAAGAAGACATAATCTTATGAACAACTTACTAAATGACATACAGAATAATCCTGACGGAAGAAGACATATTATAAATATGTGGCAGGAGGACGATTTCAAAGATAAGCATGGCTTGAAACCTTGTGCATATCAGACAGTATGGAATGTAAGACATGGTAAAGATGGCAAAGATTATTTAGATATGTGCCTTTTCCAGCGTTCAAGTGATTATGCAACAGCAGGAATAATTAATCAGATGCAGTATGTTATATTCCAGATGTTAGTAGCCAGACATTGCGGATATGAAGCCGGCAGATTTACATGGTTTGTTGCAAATATCCAGATATATGACAGACACATTGAGCCAATCAAAGAGATGCTTAACAGGGAATCGGTAGAATGTTCACCAAGAATAGAGATAAATCCTGATAAGAAGAATTTCTACGATATAACAGTTGATGATGTTAAGATAACAGGATATCCTAGAGATATTATAAAAGAACAGAATCCACAGCTTAAATTTGATATTGGAATATAAAAATATAGAATGAAATAGAACATAGTAGAAAAGAGGAATAGAGACTAATATGAATTTAATAGTAGCAGTAGACAAGAACTGGGCAATAGGCAATAAGGGAAAATTATTATTAAGTATTCCTGATGATATGAAGTTTTTCAGAGAGACTACAACAGGAAATGTGGTTGTAATGGGTAAGACAACATTAAAGAGCTTTCCAAATGAGAGACCACTCAAAAACAGAGTAAATATCGTGCTTACAAGAGATAATAATTTCACAGCACAAGATGCAATTATAGTGCATAGCATTGATGAGACGTTAGAAGCATTAAAGAAGTATAATACTGAAAATGTATATGTGATTGGCGGCGCAAGTGTGTATGAGCAATTATTACCATATTGCGATACTGCATACGTTACATATATAGATTATGCTTATGAAGCAGACAGATATTTTCCTAATCTTGACAAGATGTCTGATTGGAAACTTACAGAGGAAAGCGAAGAGCAGACATATTTCGATGTAGAATATTACTTCAGAAAATACGAAAGAGTGTAGAAATTTTTAATTCAGACTCTGCACATACAATAATAGAATTAAATCATATGTATTAAGTAAATTGACATATATAATATCGAAACTTTTGTAAGAATTGCTAATTTGTAGATATCTTTTTCGGCTCTTTTGATTATTTGAGTTCATTCAATACCACACACTTAAACCGAGATGTCCGTCTATGCCACACACTTGATTTATGACGTATCGTGTGCAAGTTATATGCCGTCAGATGCAAAAGGTCGGTGCAGTAAATCACCGTTCAAGCGAAGCGCGTTTGATTAGCTGCACCGTAATAGACTTTGCAGATGACGGCATTTACTTGCACTAGATAAAGGAATTATGAAAGTGTGTGTCATAGACGGACATTTCGTCTTAAGTGTATGTCTGTTGAATGTACACAAAATTTGAGCCGAAAAAAGATATCTTACAAATTTACGCAATCCTTACAAGGTGTTTCGATATTTATATATGTCAAATTTACTTTAACATATGAATGTAAATTACAGATGTATGTGCAAAGTTTGAATTAAAAATAAGAAATTATTTACCTGAAGCTGCATATATTAGAATAAAGTTGTTTGACAGGAACAAAAATTATGCGCGCAATGCAAAATGATATGATTGACAGAGGTCAGTTACAGGTAAATGTTACTACGATTAATAACATTCCAATAGAAAATGTTAATATTTCTATTTATGAGGAGGGGCAACCTACTAACAAGATAGAAGAAATAACAACGGATGCATCCGGACAGAGTGAAGAAATTGATTTGCCGACTCCGCCGGTAGAATTAAGCTTAGATGTGGATAACATTATACAGCCGTATGCTGAATATTCATTATTAATGGAAGCTGATGGTTATGAGCCGGTTAATATTTCAGGTGTTGAGATATTATCAGGAAGAATGTCGATACAGGATATAAAGTTAAGACCTTTATTAGAGGGAGAAAATGGTGAAGATTTCGTTATCCCTGCACATACACTTTATGGTGAATATCCGACTAAGATTGCAGAATCAGAGGTTAAACCTGTAAATCTTCCGGGTGAGATAGTTTTAAGCAGAGTTGTAATTCCTGAATATATCATAGTACATGATGGCGCACCATCAGACAGTACGGCAAGTGATTATTATGTTCTTTATAAGGATTACATTAAAAATGTTGCATCAAGCGAGATTTATGCAACATGGCCGGAGGAGACGATTAAAGCAAACGTACTGGCGATAATGTCATTTACACTTAACAGGGTATATACGGAATGGTACAGGAACAAAGGCTACGATTTTACTATAACTTCATCTACTGCATTTGACCACAAATGGATAAATAACCGAAATATTTTCGATACAATTTCTCTGGTGGTTGATGAAATATTTGACCAGTATTTATCAAGACCCAATGTAAAACAGCCTATACTTACACAATATTGTGATGGTAACAGAGTGAGTTGTCCGGGCTGGATGACACAATGGGGAAGCAAGAGCCTCGGTGAAAGCGGATATTCCGCAATTCAGATACTCAGGAATTTCTATGGAAGTTCAATATACATTAATACGGCAGAACAGATATCAGGTGTTCCGATTTCGTATCCGGGATATGAATTAGATATAGGTGCATCGGGCAGCAAGGTTCAGCAGATACAGGAGGAATTAGACCGGATAGCACAGGTATATTCAAATATTCCGAGAATACAGGCTGATGGCATATATGGAGAGGCTACAAAGGCAGCAGTAAGGGAATTTCAGAGAACATTTGATTTGCCACAGACAGGAATAATCGATTTTAGAACATGGTATAAAATATCACAGATATATGTGGGTATAACGAGAATTGCAGAATTAAATCCGTAAATATAGGGAAAATAATATAAAGGATTGACGTATGGTTTTCCGTACTTTATAATATAAGTACAGAAAACTGTACGTTTTTAAATTTCATTATTTGAAAGGAGAGGTAGTGTGAAAAATACAAATTGATATCTGATTTTTCACACAGCTATTTGTGTCGCAGGCACCACAAATAGCATCTATCGCAGAGCCAAATCTGACATTTGGCTCGCGATTCCTCTGGCACTTTGTGCCTGCGGAATGGAGAGGTATTATGTTAGCAGTTAATTATACAAATTTACGTGATAATATGAAGAAATATATGGATAAGGTCAGCAATGATTATGAAACGATGATTGTTACGCGAAAGGACAACAAAAATATCGTTATGTTATCGGAAGAATCTTATAATAATATGATGGAAAATATATATGTAATCGGAAATAAGGATAATTATGATTGGTTAATGGAATCAAAAGAACAATTAGAAAATGGACTGGCTTCTATGAGAAATACTATCGAGGTAGATGATAATGAATAAAGTATTTACTGAAAATGGCTGGAAAGATTATATATATTGGCAAACAGAAGATAGAAAAATATTAAAAAAAATAAATTCATTACTTGAAGATATTTCACGAAATGGAAATGAAGGAATTGGTAAGCCTGAACCTTTAGTGGGGAACTTATCAGGCTTTTGGAGCAGACGAATAAATGATAAAGAACGTCTGATATATAAAATTGATAAGGATAATATTTATATATTGGCTTGCAGATATCATTATGGTGATAAATAGAAAATAACGTATCTACTTGCAATATATTAATTTAATTGATAAAATGATACCTTGAGTTGTAAAATATTAAATATTTCACATTTGCAGATAAGAAAGAGAATGATTGTATGGAAAATAGCAATAATGGTACAAAATATGTAAGTATCATACTGTTTTCATTAGTGGTTATCGCTTTTGTAATCTTTTATACGATGGTGGGAAAAGCTACCAATAATATAGATGATTTAGAAAGCGAGAAACAACAGAATGAAGAACAGCAATCATCTTATGCAGAGCAGGCATCAGGACTTGAAGAATCGAAAAGTTCTTTAGAGAATCTTGTATCGTCTTTGAATTCGGAGTTATCAGTAATAAATGAAAAGATTAGTGATATTGAGAAGCAGATAGAAGAGAAGAATAAAGAAATTGAAGATACTAAGGCAGAATTAGATGAAGCTAAAGTAATGGAACAGAAACAGTATGATGATATGAAATTGAGAATAAGATTTATGTATGAGATGGGGAACCAGTCATATTTTGAGATTTTATTTTCGGGGGAATCAATTGCAGACAGCATTAATAAAGCAGAATATGTTAAAGAAATAGTCTCTTATGACCGAAAAATGATGGAGAAATATAAAGAGACTAAGAAGCTTATAGCAGACAAAGAACAGAATTATACAAAAGAACAACAGGATTTAGTAGAACTTAAGAATCAGGTTAAGGAACAGCAGGACCTTATCGCACAAAAGATTAGTGATACGAATAAATCAATACAGGCGTATTCAGACGATATAGCTAAGACTGAGGCAGCAGCATTAGAATATGAGAAAAAAGTTGAAGCTAACAGACAGGCTATAGATGATGAGTCACGAAGAATCGAAGAGTCAAAGATACTTGAACAGGTAAGTCGTGAAAGAGCAAGCAAAGAACAGGCCAGCAGGGAACAGGCAAGCAGAGATGAATCAATCAAGAATGCCCAGGGAAATGTTGATGAATCAGAGACTACATCTAAACAGGATAATGATACACCGATTTACACACCAGAGGGAAATGATTTAGATATGCTTGCAGCACTTATTGAGTGTGAGGCAGGAGACCAGTCATATTATGGTATGTTATGCGTTGGCGCAGTAGTTATGAACAGAATAAACAGTTCAAGCTTCCCTAATACATTGTATGAAGTATTATATCAGCCATATCAGTTTACACCGGTTACGGTAAGTGGAAGATTTGCACTTGTACTTGCAAGAGGCGCTAATGAGACTTGCTATAAAGCAGCAAGAGAAGTCTTAGAACAGGGTAATATAGTCGGCTCATGGTTATTCTTCAGAATGAATGATGGTTCAAGGCAGGGAGAAGTAATAGGAGACCATGTTTTCTATTAAATGTAAATGCTTATTTAATAAATATTTTATGTTAAAAATTTTATGCTAAATAAAAGTTTTTGTTAGGTATGAGGAAAAGTAATGAAATATGATTTGGCTTAGTATAAAACTGGCTTAATAATATACAATGTGAAAGAAAAAAAATAGGAAAGGAACAGAATGCAGACAACTTTCACATATTATGTTTGCACATCAGATTAGTCTGATGTAAGGTAAGAAAATGAAAGGATCAAATTTGGTATGGGTATTTATAGCATTTGCCTGTTATCTTATAGGTATGGTGTTAATAGGTGCCGCTTTTATGAAGAAGAACAAAAACTCTGAAGATTATTTCCTAGGAGGAAGAAAGATAGGAGGCTGGGTAGCAGCATTATCAGCACAGGCATCAGATATGAGTGGCTGGTTATTAATGGGACTTCCGGGTAACATATATGCGTTTGGAACGAACCAGATATGGATAGCAGTCGGATTATTCATTGGTACAGTTGCTAACTGGTTATTTGTATCATCAAGACTTAGAAGATATACGATAAGAGCAAACAATGCACTTACATTTCCAGCGTATTTAGAGAACAGATTCCATGATGACAAGAAGAGAATGTTAGTTGTATCTTCAGTTGTGGTTGTTGTATTCTTCCTTGTATATACAGCTTCAGCATTGGCAGCAGGCGGTAAACTTTTCAATTCAGTATTCGGACTTGATTATCATATTGCGTTGGCAATTGGTGTTGCAGTTATTCTTGTATATACATTTATGGGCGGATTCTTAGCAGTATGTACTACAGACTTTGTACAGGGTATGTTAATGCTTGTAGGACTTCTTACAGTTCCAATTATTGCATTATTCATTGTTAAGCCGGGGGCATTATCAGATACCTTAGCTGATACTTTAAAGGGAACAGGCGTAAGTGTCTCAAGCTTCCTCAATCCAATGAAAAATGGTGATAAGAATTTAAGCTTTGTTGAAATAATCTCACAGCTTGCATGGGGACTTGGATATTTTGGTATGCCACATATCTTAGTAAGATTTATGGCAGTAAAAGACGAGAAGGAATTAAAGAAATCAAAAGTAATAGCAATCGTATGGGTAGCATTATCGCTTGTGTTTGCATGCTTTATCGGTGTTATCGGACGAGCTTATTTATTCCCAACAATACTTGGTGAAAAAGGAGCAGTTTCAGTAGAAAATGTATTTATTGAAATGATTAAACAGGTATTTACATCAGATGTTACTATTCCATTTATCGGCGGATTATTCTTATGCGGAATCTTAGCAGCCATAATGTCAACAGCAGATTCGCAGTTATTAGTAACAGCATCTTCGGTTTCAGAAGACATTTACAAGGGTGTAATTAATCCAAAGGCAGATTCTAAGAAAGTTTTACTTATAAGTAGAATCACAGTTGTAGTGGTAGCAGCATTGGCATTTATCATTGCATGGAACCCTGATAGCAGTATTATGGGACTTGTATCAGATGCATGGGCAGGTTTAGGTTCAGCATTCGGACCAATAATTTTACTTTCACTTTATTGGAGACGTACAAATATGCAGGGCGCTATAGCGGGAATGATTTCCGGTGGTCTTACAGTTATCATATGGGATTATATTCCTCTTATAAATGGACAGACATTATATAAATATACAGGATTATATTCGCTTGTACTTGGGTTTGCCATAAGTCTTGTACTTATTATCGTGGTAAGTTTATTAACAAAAGCACCATCAGAGGAAATGTTACAGGAATTTGATGATGTAGCTAATAAAAGAGTTGTAGAGAACTAATTATTATATAAAAGGTTCAGATACATATTAAAATAAAATATTAAATTAAATAGTATTAATTATAATGAAATATTAGAAATAAAAATGAATATTAGAATAAATCAGAGGTATTAAATGTAAGAATGATGCATCTGATTGTAAACAGAGTATGTGATTGAAGAGTTAATGTATAAAGATGAAAATTTATGCATTGACTCTTTTTATTTTATAGAAAATTACTACATATTGATATAAAGTTTGTTCTATAACTCTAGAGTTTATATGAACATATAAGGTGAAAAGCTTTTTGATTTTGAATGTAAAGTAAAGAATTGTATATAATAAAGTTATAAATATAATTCGGAAGTAACCGACTTGAATTGAACCGAATTAAATATTTACAGGTAAAAATAAAAATGTTATAATTAACTCGGAACAAACCGAGTCGAAAGGAGCCGAGTAAAGTGAAGTTTATTGGACGAAAAGAAGAATTAAAAAAACTAGATAAGGTAATTCATACTGATGAAATGACTTTTACATTAATATATGGACGAAGAAGAGTAGGAAAAAGTGAACTGGTTAATCAGGCATTATCAAAGTGTAATGTTAAAAGTCTGTATTATGAATGTAAACAGGTTGCACAGGAAAGCAATGTTAGTGGACTGGGTGAGATTTTATCTGAGACAATGGGACTTCCAAAACTTGGTTTTTCAGATGTTGAATCATTGCTTAATTATATATTTGAACTTTCTACAAGAGAAAAACTGGTTTTAGTACTGGATGAGTATCCGTATTTAAGGGAATCAGTAAATGGAATGGACAGTATTCTGCAATCGCTTGTTGATAAATACAGAAAGACTGCGAAGCTTACACTTATAATTCTGGGTTCCTATGTAGAGGTAATGCGTTCGCTTCTTGAACATGCTAATCCACTGTATGGAAGAGTTGATTTAACCATTGATTTGAAACAGATGGATTATTATGAGTCATCTTTGTTCTATCCAAATTATTCAGCAGAGGATAAGGTAAGAATCTATTCAGTATTTGGAGGAATACCATATTATAACCGTTTGATTGATGATTCAAAGAGTGTTAAGGAGAATATTATTGAGTTGATTGCTTCGCCGGGAGCCAGGTTAGAAAATGAGGTATCAATGTACCTGAATGCAGAACTTTCTAAAATTGTAAATGCAAATGAAGTGTTTGAGGCATTATCAAGGGGCTTTTCAAGATATAGTGATATTTTATCCCAATCGCATGTTTCAAGTGGACCTACCCTTGTAGATGTGCTTGATAAATTGATACGTATGGAAGTGGTGGTTAAGACTGCACCAATTAATGATAGTGGAAATAGAAAGAAAATAGCATATTATATTTGCGATAATCTGTCTTTGTTTTATTATAGATATATCTTTAAATATTCATCACAGATGAAGATTATGGATAGTGAAGTATTTTATAAGAAATATATTGAAAAAGATTTTGAGGAATATTATGTACCTCATCTGTTTGAAAATGTATGCAGACAATATCTGATTCGTAAGAACAGAGCAGGAGAAATTGAACCGGTTATAGAAAAGATTGGAAAATATTATTATGATAATCCGGCAGAGCGAAGTAATGGTGAATTTGATATTGTAACAGAAGATGAACTTGGATATGCATTTTATGAAGTTAAGTTTAGAAAGAAACAGGTATCTGATGAAATGATTAATGAGGAAATCAGGCAGGTAAAGGCTACAGGATTAGACTGCTATAAGTATGTATTTTTTTCACGAAGTGGATTTCATTGTGAAAAAAGAGATGATATTCAACTGATTGAACTTGAAGAACTATATTCTTAATAGTTTATAAACTATAGCATTTAGACGTATTAAATTAAGAAATTATAAAATCTTCTAAAAATCTCCATAAAAGATTGCGAAATTTGGCAGAAAAAGTAGTTGAAAATATAGTCATATTATTGTATAATCTTTACAATTTGAGAAAAAATCAGACACCACCTACACAAGAAAGGACGGGTTACATTCATGAAAGCTTTTCTAATACTCGAAGACGGTACAGTTTTTACCGGCACTTCTATTGGTTCTACTAAGGAAATTATCAGTGAGATAGTTTTTAACACATCTATGACTGGTTATTTAGAGGTTCTTACAGATCCATCATACGCAGGACAGGCAGTAGTTATGACATATCCATTAATAGGTAATTATGGAATCTGTCATGCAGATATGGAATCATTAAAACCATGGCCTGACGGATATATTGTTCGTGAATTATCAAGATTACCAAGTAACTTCAGAAGTGAAGATTCTATCCAGCATTTCCTTGAGGAAAATGATATTCCGGGAATTGCAGGAATTGATACAAGAGCACTTACAAAGATACTTAGAGAAAAAGGTACAATGAACGGAATGATTACTACAAACGAGAATTATAATCTCGATGAAGTACTTCCTAAACTTAAAGAATACACACCAACAGGCGTTGTTAAGAAAGTTACATGTGCTGAGAAATCAGAGCTTAAAGGCGACGGATATAAGGTTGCGTTAATGGACTTCGGTGCAAAGAACAACATTGCACGTTCACTTAACGAAAGAGGTTGTGATGTGACAATTTATCCTGCATTTACAACAGCAGAAGAAATAATTGCTTCTAATCCTGACGGAATTATGTTATCAAACGGACCGGGAGATCCAAAGGAATGTGTAAGCATTATAGAAGAACTTAAGAAATTATATAATTCAGATATTCCTATATTTGCAATTTGTCTCGGACATCAGCTTATGGCACTTGCAACAGGTGCAGATACACATAAGATGAAATACGGACACAGAGGAGGAAACCACCCTGTTAAAGATTTAAAATCAGGCAAGGTATATATCTCTTCACAGAACCATGGTTATGTTGTTGACAGCGAGACAATTAATCCTGAAATTGCAGAAGTAGGATTTATAAATGTTAATGATAAAACTGTAGAAGGTTTAAGATATAAGAATAAGAACATTTTCACAGTTCAGTTCCATCCGGAAGCTTGTCCCGGACCACAGGATTCAAACTTATTGTTTGATGAATTTATAGAGATGATGGGAGGAAAAAAGAATGCCTAAGAATCCGAATATTAAAAAAGTATTAGTTATTGGTTCAGGTCCTATAGTAATAGGTCAGGCGGCAGAATTTGACTATGCAGGTACACAGGCATGCCGTTCTCTTAAAGAAGAGGGTATCGAAGTTGTACTTCTTAACTCTAACCCTGCTACAATTATGACAGATAAAGATATTGCAGATAAAGTATATATCGAGCCATTAACAGTTAAAGTTGTTGAGAAACTTATTGAGATAGAAAAACCAGACAGTATTCTTCCTACACTTGGTGGCCAGGCGGCACTTAACCTTGCAATGGAGCTTGCTGAAACAGGGTTCTTAGATACACATAATTGTAAACTCATTGGTACAACTCCTGAGACAATCAAGAAAGCAGAAGATCGTCTTGAATTCAAAGAGACAATGGAGAAAATCAATGAGCCTTGCGCACCATCATTAGTAGTAGAGAACGTAGAAGACGGTGTGGCATTTACTAATAAGATTGGTTATCCGGTAGTTTTACGTCCAGCATATACATTAGGAGGAAGCGGCGGCGGTATCGCTCATAACTATCAGGAATTAGTAGATATTCTTTCTAACGGTTTAAGACTTAGCCGAGTAGGACAGGTTCTTGTAGAGAGATGTATCGCAGGCTGGAAAGAAATCGAATACGAAGTAATGCGAGACAGTGCAGGTAACTGTATTACAGTATGTAATATGGAAAATATCGATCCTGTCGGAGTTCATACAGGTGACAGTATCGTTGTAGCTCCATCACAGACATTAGGTGATAAAGAGTACCAGATGCTTCGTTCATCAGCACTTAACATCATAAGTGAATTAAATATAACAGGTGGTTGTAACGTTCAGTACGCATTACACCCAACAAGTTTTGAATATTGCGTAATCGAGGTTAACCCTAGAGTTAGCCGTTCATCAGCGTTAGCATCTAAGGCAACAGGTTATCCAATTGCGAAAGTTGCTGCAAAGATAGCTCTTGGTTATACACTTGATGAAATTAAGAATGCAATTACAGGTAAGACATATGCAAGTTTTGAGCCAACACTTGACTATTGTGTAGTTAAGATTCCAAGACTTCCATTTGATAAATTCATTACAGCTAAACGTACTCTTACAACACAGATGAAAGCAACAGGTGAAGTAATGAGTATCTGTACTAACTTCGAGGGAGCGCTTATGAAAGCTATCCGTTCACTCGAACAGCACGTAGAAAGCCTTCTCGACTACGACTTTACAGGCTTAAGTGATGATGAGTTAAGAGACCAGTTAAATGTTGTAGATGACAGAAGAATCTGGGTAATAGCAGAAGCATTAAGAAGAGGCTTCGATTATGACATAATCCATGATGCAACTAAGATTGATATGTGGTTTATAGATAAAATCGCAATCATCGTTGAGATGGAGAAAGCACTTAAGACAGAAGAACTTACAGAAGATTTATTAAGAGAAGCTAAGAGAATTGAATTCCCTGATAAATTAATTGCTAAACTTACAGGCAAGACTGAAAAAGAGATACACGATTTAAGAATGAAATATAATATTGTTGCAGCATTTAAGATGGTTGATACTTGTGCAGCCGAATTTGAGGCAACTACACCATATTATTATTCATGCTTTGGCAGTGAGAATGAAGTAATAGAGACTAAACCTGATAAGAAGATATTAGTTCTTGGTTCAGGTCCTATAAGAATCGGACAGGGTATCGAATTCGACTTCTGTTCAGTTCATAGTACATGGGCATTTAAAGAAGAGGGCTACGAGACAATTATCGTAAATAATAACCCTGAGACAGTTAGTACAGACTTTGATATCGCAGATAAGCTTTATTTTGAGCCACTTACACCGGAAGATGTAAGAAATATTGTTGATTTAGAGCAGCCTGACGGTGCAGTAGTACAGTTCGGTGGACAGACAGCTATTAAGTTAACAGAGAGCCTTATGGAAATGGGCGTACCTATCCTTGGTACAAAAGCTGAGGACGTAGATGCAGCAGAAGACAGAGAGTTATTTGACCAGATTCTTCAGCAGTGTGAGATTCCAAGAGCAGCAGGTGGTACAGTCTATACAGCAGAAGAAGCTAAAGAAGTAGCTAACAGATTAGGATATCCTGTACTTGTAAGACCATCATACGTTCTTGGTGGACAGGGTATGCAGATTGCCACATGCGATGAGGAAATCGAAGAATTTATGGCAATCATAAACAGAATTGCACAGGATCACCCAATCCTTGTAGATAAATACCTTATGGGTAAAGAGATAGAAGTAGATGCAGTATGTGACGGACAGGATATTTTAATTCCTGGTATAATGGAACATATTGAAAGAGCCGGAGTACATTCAGGTGATAGTATTTCCGTATATCCTGCACAGTCATTATCAGATGAGATTATTGACAGAATCGAAGAATATACAAAGAGACTTGCAAGAGCACTTCATGTTCATGGTATGATTAACATTCAGTTCATCGTATATCATAATGATGTATATGTAATCGAAGTTAACCCACGTTCAAGTAGAACAGTTCCATATATAAGCAAGGTTACAGGTATTCCAATTGTTAAACTTGCTACAAAAGCAATTATTGGTAAGACAATCAAGGAACTTGGTTATGAACCTGGTTTACAGAAGAAAGCAGATTATATCGCAATCAAGATGCCTGTATTCTCATTCGAGAAAATCAGAGGTGCTGAAATAAGCCTTGGACCAGAGATGAAATCAACAGGTGAGTGCCTTGGTATAGCTAAGACATTTGATGAAGCATTATATAAAGCATTCTTAGGTGCAGGTGTTAATCTTCCAAAACATAAGAAAGTTATCATCACTGTAAATGATGCTGATAAACATGATGCAATTTCAATTGGACAGAGATTCGAGAAATTAGGTTATGAAGTATATGCAACACGTAGTACAGCTAAGGTACTTCAGCAGAATGGTGTAAATGCCATAAAAGTTAATAAATTATCACAGGAATCACCAACTGTAATCGACTTATTATTAGAGCATAAAATCGATATCGTTGTAGATACACCAACACAGGGACGTGATAAGACAAGAGATGGTTTCTTAATCAGACGTATATCTATTGAAACAGGTGTTAACTGCTTTACATCACTTGATACAGTTAATGCATTATTAACAAGCTTAGAGAGCAACGTTAAAGATAACTTAACATTAATTGATATAGCAACAGTTAATACAAGATAGTTAAAAATAAGATTTTATATGAAATAATCATAGCAAAAGCACATTAAATAAGGCGGTACATATTGCGTATGTAATATGTATTGCTTTATTTTTAGTTAAATGATAAAATGATAAAAGTGCGAAAATACAGCAAATACGGAGTAATCCGATAAGACTGGCAAGAAATTTACTATATTTATTAAATATAAGAGGCGTGCATTAAAAGATGCCGGACATTTATATGCGGGGATAAATGCTTATGAATAAAAGAATTGATACGCTAAAGAGGATAGCAATATGGTGCAGAAACCGAAAGCTGCCTAAGAGATTGATAATAGTTATAATGACAGTTTCGCTAATTATGATGTACATATTTAATAGTATATCAGATGGACTTAAGAAACTTAGATGTCTGTTCAGACCAGATATGAAGAAAGTATTACTGTCGGTAACAATGGGAATCATCTTAGGTCTTTTTGTGTTACCGCACAGCTATATGAAATTAGATGATGAGAAAGCATATGGAAATGTCAATACTGATACATATAGTGAAGCACCTGCAATATATGATATTTATGGTAAATCTAATCAGTCAGAAGTAAAGTATTATACTGAAGAAGAGCTTTTAAATATGTCATTTTACATAAAGGTAAACAGACTTATGAATTGCGTTACCATCTATACTACAGATGATAATGGAGAATATACCGTTCCAATTAAAACCATGATATGTTCAACCGGAGGTGAGGAAACACCTTTAGGCATATATGGAACAAAGCAGAAATACATATTCAGAAAACTTTTATTTGATGTATATGGTCAGTATGCCACAAGAATAGAGGGACAGATTTTATTTCATTCGGTATCATATGCTAATGGTTATAAAGATACACTGATAGCGGAAGAATTTAATAAATTAGGACTTCCTGTATCCCATGGGTGTATAAGGTTAACTACAGAGGATGCCAAATGGATATATGACTATTGCAAAGAGGGTACAATAGTTGAGATATACGAAGATGAGAATCCGGGTCCACTTGGTAAACCGGAGATGATTAAAGTCCCTGAGGACACAGTATGGGATCCTACAGATGTTGACCCTGCTAATCCATGGAATGGAATTACACCTGTGATAGAAGCAGAAGATATATGTATAAATATAGGAGAGCAATTTGATGCACTTGCAAATGTAAAAGCGACAGACACATGTGGCAATGATATTACAGACAGAATTGTTGTAAGTGGTAATGTGGATACATCGACAGAGGGCATCTATGAAATAACATATTCGGTTAATGATTTAATCAGACGTAGTGCAACTAAGACAATAAATGTTGTCGTGAAAGGTAGCGAATAAAATGGTAGAACTAAAAGAAAATAAACTCGATATTGATACATATTTAGCCTTAAGAGAATCAGTAAACTGGAAAGTGCTTAGTTATGAACAGGCAAAAAGGGCATTAGAACACAGCCTGTTTACAGTTGTGGCATTCGATGGCGACAGACCGATTGGAATGGGAAGAATAGTCGGTGATGGCGTGGTAATAGATTATATACAGGATTTAGTAGTAAGACCTGACTGTCAGAAGAGTGGCGTTGGAAGAATGATAATTGAACGACTTATACAGTATGTCAAAGAAACTAAATTAGAAAATACAGAGATAATGTTATGTCTTATGTGTGCAAAAGGCAGAGAAAAATTCTATGAGAAATTCAATTTTATCGCCCGTCCGACAGATAGTTTAGGACCTGGAATGATACAATATATTTCTGATAAACATAACTAGGAATGGAGGTTTGTCAGCTTGAGTAAAATCGTACATATATATTTAATAAGACATGCCAGACAGAATAGTCCGCTATGTAACGTGAATGTTCCACTTGCAGAATCAGGAATAGTTCAAAGTGAATTAGTCGGAGAAAGATTAAAGACATACAATATTGATAAAGTATATTCAAGTAATCTTATAAGAGCTAAGATGACGGCAGCTATAATCAGAGAGAAATTAGGACTTCCGTCAGATGATAATGGCGAATATGAAAGAGTTGGACTTAGAGAAACTGATTTTGGAGAGCTTACAGCATTGCCAGATGAAGTTATTAAGGTTAAGTATAAGGATTATTTTAATCGACGTGAATATGCTGTTTCAGATTTAAGGATACCTGGCGGTGAAAACGGCGAAGAAGTATATGAGAGAATGAATAAAGAGATTGAAGAGATAATAAATGAAGCAATTTCTGGTAATTATGGTAATGTGGCAGTAGTAACCCATGGTGGTGCTATCAGATGTTATCTTGCAGGGTTATTAGGCATGCCATTTGGAAAGCGTTTCACGATAGCTAAGACTATGGAGAACTGCTCGATAACACAGATTAATTATAATACTGAATTTAAGAATTATAGCGTGGAACGTATTAATGACTATGCACATTTAGATGGACATAGGGAATTATTAAGAGAAACGTTTAAATAAATTATAAAAAAACGGAGAAGGGCGGAAGAATTGTGCCGATGCGCCAATTCTTCCAACCGGCTAAATGTGTCGCAGGCGGCACATTTAGCATTTATCGCAGGGCAAAATCTGATATTTTGCCCGCGGTTCCTCCGGCATAATATGCCTGCGGAAACGGAGAAGTGTGAAAAGAATATGTCAGCAGAAGTAACGAAAAAATATGATGCGAACAGCATTTCCATATTAGAGGGTCTTGAAGCTGTAAGAAAAAGACCGGGAATGTATATCGGAAGTGTTTCAACAAAGGGATTAAATCATTTAATATACGAGATAGTAGATAACTCAGTAGATGAGCATTTAGCAGGATATTGTAACGAGATAACAGTTACACTTGAGAAAGACGGTACAGCCATAATTAAGGATAATGGACGAGGTATTCCTGTCGGAATTAATGAGAAGGCGGGAATTCCTGCGGTTGAAGTAGTATTTACAATACTTCATGCCGGAGGTAAATTCGGTGATGGTGGATATAAGATATCGGGAGGACTTCATGGTGTAGGTGCTTCTGTTGTAAATGCATTATCAGAATGGTTAGAGGTTAACATAAGAGTTGATGGCAAGGTATATAACCAGCGATATGAGAGAGGTAAAGTAATGTATCCTCTTAAAGAGGTCGGAACCTGCAGAAAGAATGATACAGGAACAACAGTACAGTTCAAACCTGATGCAGAGATATTTGAAAAGACATATTTCAAGGCAGATGCCATAAAGAGCCGACTGCATGAAACAGCATATCTCAATCCGAATCTTAAGATTATATTTATAAATAAGAGATTTTCAGAGGAAGAGACAGTAGAGTTTCATGAGCCTGATGGAATTAAGGAATATGTTAAGGACCTTAATAATGGCAAAGATGCACTTACAGATGTTATATATTTCAAGAGAGAAAGAGACGGAATAGAGATAGAGACTGCGTTCCAGTTCGTAGACGAATTTCAGGAAAATATCTTAGGTTTCTGTAATAATATCTATACACAGGAGGGTGGTACACATCTTACAGGTTTCAAGACGAAATTTACAACTGTAATAAACCAGTATGCAAGAGAGTTAGGAATACTTAAGGACAAGGATAATAATTTCACAGGTTCAGATGTAAGAAATGGAATGACCGCAGTAATAGCAATTAAGCACCCGGACCCAAGATTCGAGGGACAGACTAAGACGAAGTTAGATAATCCTGATGCAGGAAAAGTAGCTGGCGAACTTACGGGAGAAGAATTAGTATTATATTTCGATAAGAACCTAGAGACACTTAAGCAGGTAATAGCATGTGCCGAGAAATCAGCGAAAATCAGAAAAGCTGAAGAAAAGGCTAAAACTAACCTGTTAGTTAAACAGAAGTTCTCAATAGACAGTAATGGTAAATTAGCTACCTGCGAGAGCAGAAAGCCTGAAGAATGTGAGGTCTTCATAGTAGAGGGTGATTCTGCCGGAGGTTCAGCGAAAATGGCAAGAAACCGTAAGACACAGGCGATTATGCCTATACGTGGTAAGATATTAAATGTTGAGAAAGCCAGTATGGATAAGGTACTTGCAAATGCTGAGATTAAAACCATGATTAATGCATTTGGATGTGGCTTCTCTGAAGGCTATGGAAATGATTTCGATATAAGTAAATTAAGATATAATAAGATAATCATTATGACCGATGCCGATGTCGATGGCGCTCATATTGATACATTATTGCTTACATTTTTCTATAGATTTATGCCGGAATTAATAACACATGGACATGTATACATTGCCATGCCGCCATTATATAAAGTAGTTCCTAAAAAGGGCGAGGGCGAATATCTGTATGATGATAAAGCACTTGAGAAATACAGAAAGACACATACAGGCTTCACATTACAGAGATATAAAGGTCTTGGTGAAATGGATGCTGACCAGCTATGGGAGACTACTCTTAATCCTGAGACAAGAATTCTTAAACAGGTAGAGATAGAAGACGGTTTTATGGCATCAGAGGTTACGAGTATGCTTATGGGAAATGATGTACCACCAAGAAGAAAATTCATACATGACCATGCTCATGATGCAGAAATAGACGTATAATGAACTCTCGGAATCCTGAGTAGTTCATGCCAGCTAAACTCTGGCAAGTACTTTGAAAACTAAATATTATCCGCGGAACAAAAAAATTGCATGAGAAATAAACATAGCTTTCACTATGTTTC
>Ga0256404_1004048_pt1 | contig 28417 bp, 29 predicted proteins | sample RumenRJG_01DNA_FD_185990 | JGI IMG/M metagenome (GOLD analysis project Ga0256404, IMG submission 185990) | Bovine rumen microbial communities from Lethbridge, Alberta, Canada - RJG_01 | ecosystem: Host-associated > Mammals > Digestive system > Stomach > Rumen | place: Canada: Alberta | collected...
ACTGCCAGCCAATCCGCGAATACAGCTTCTTCGTGAACCGCACGGAACAGAACCAGCAGAACGGGATGAGCCTCGACGGTGCCATCCGCGAATCTATGAACTATTGTATCCATCATAAAATCATGCAATCATTTCTCGAACGCAACCGAAGGGAGGTCTTGGAGATGATGATGTTTCAATGGAATGCAGAAGATGCCAGAAAAGCCGCGGAAGAAGACATTCGCGAAGCCGAAAGCAGGGGCGAGGCGAGAGGCGAAGCGAGGGGAGAAGCGAGAGGTCGAGCCGAAGAAAAAGAAAGGATGACCTCGACCATCATCCGCAACTTGCTGAAAACGACCACGCTCAGCTTCGAAGAGATTGCCGGCGTCGCCAGCACGACGGTCGATCACGTCAAGCGCATCGCAAAAGAAAACAAGCTGCGGCCTTGATTATCTGCCCATGAGCGCATCCCAAAGGATGCGCTTTTTTCATATGAACCTGGCACACGCAAAAAAGGATCCGTCCATCGAGCCGTCGTCGATCGCGATGAGACAGAAATCGCCAAGCGTCTGCGTGAGGAGCGACTCGAGATACTTGCCGGGATGGTACACCGGCATGACAATCGTGACGACGACGATCATCCGCAATCTGCTGAAGATCACATCCCTCAGCGCAGCGAATCACGAAACGAACAAACGGCACGCCCCGCAAACCTATTTGAAAGGTTCGACAAGACGTGCCGTGATTCCTGCTAATTTTTTTCGATTCCCGGATTTTCCCTGCGGGAGATGCGTCAGTCCCTCCGGTAGAGATCGCGCGTGTAGACTTTTTCCCGCACGTCGTCGAGCTCGCTGTCGTAGCGGTTCGCGAGGATCGCGTCGGACTGCTGCTTGAAGGCGGCGAGGTCATGTTCGATGCGGCTGCCGAAGAACGTCGCGGGGCGGCCGTCCGCGTCCTCGGAGGCGAGCGTCGGTTCGTAGACGATCACCTGCGCACCCTTCGCCTTGATGCGCTTCATGACGCCCTGGATCGAGCTCTGGCGGAAATTGTCGCTGCCTTCTTTCATCGTCAGGCGGTAGACGCCGATCGTGACGGGGCGCTCTTTTTCTGCGTCGAACTCGATGTCGTCCTCGTAGTCGTAGCCGCCCGCGCGCTTCAGCACCTGGCTGGCGATGAAGTCCTTGCGTGTGCGGTTCGACTCGACGATGGCGCGGATGAGGTTCTGCGGCACGTCGGCGTAGTTCGCGAAGAGCTGCTTCGAGTCCTTCGGCAGGCAGTAGCCGCCGTAGCCGAACGACGGGTTGTTGTACTGCGCGCCGATGCGCGGGTCGAGGCAGACGCCGTCGATGATGGCTTTCGTCGAGAGGCCTTTCATCTCCGCGTACGTGTCGAGCTCGTTGAAATACGATACGCGCAGCGCCAAATACGTGTTCGCGAAGAGCTTCACCGCCTCCGCTTCCGTCGAGCCCATGAAGAGCACGGGCGTGTCCGTGTCGATGGCGCCCTCGCGGAGGAGGCCTGCAAAGAACCGCGCGTCCTCCCGGAGCGCCGCATCGTCTTCATCCGCGCCCACGATGATGCGCGAGGGGTGCAGGTTGTCCGCGAGCGCGTGCCCCTCGCGCAGGAACTCGGGGCTGAAGAGGATGCGCCGGTGGCGGAGCTTCTCCCGCACCCGCGCCGTGTAGCCAACGGGCACCGTGCTCTTGATGACGATGAGCGCGCCTGGCTGCACGGACAGCACGAGCGCGATCACCTGCTCCACGGCGCTCGTGTCAAAAAAATTCTTCCGCGCATCGTAATTCGTCGGCGCCGCGATGATGACGACGTCCGCGTCGCGGTACGCCGCCGCGCCGTCCGTCGTCGCCGCGAGGTCGAGCTCCCTGTGCGCGAGGTACTCCTCGATCTCCGCATCGCGGATGGGGCTCCGCCGCGCGTTGACGAGCGCGACCTTTTCCTCGATGACATCCACCGCCGTCACATGGCAGTGCTGCGCGAGGAGCACCGCGAGCGACAAGCCGACATACCCGAGGCCGGCGACAGCGACTTTGACCTTTTTTGAATCCTGCAATCTTCTGGCCCCTTTTCCCAGCATCTAAAACAGTTTGTCCGAAGGTTTTCATTCTGCGGGATGCCCGCCACCTTCCTGCGGCAACTGCTCGCCCGCTTTCACAGGTCGCCCCGCATCCACGATCGTGCAATAATCGCAGACGATGTTCGCATCCTCCTCGAAAAACGCCCGGATGCGATCTCTCAGGGCGTTCCCCTCGCGTACATCGACAAAGGCTTCTTCGTGTCCTTGGATAAAGCCGAGCTGGAACAAGCTCGCGCCCCGCGCGCACGCATAGAGCTTCCCGGCGAGGAGCGTCTTGCAGAGATACGCAGACGGGCACCGGACGAAATTCTCGCGCAGCTGCTCCGCCGTCTTCCCATGTGCGGCGGGCGCGCCAGGATCGACCCACTGGAGTTCCTCCATCTCGCAGTATGCCACGTGGTGCGCCGCAAGACGCTTGACGAACGCCTCCGCCTGTGCGACGCAATCGTAACGCGACACGCGCACGAAACACTTCGGGTGCGCGAGGCGCTCCAAGACCTCGTCGCGCAACTGCACGGTGCCGTTCGTCGTGAACTCAAGCTGCAAGATTTTCGGCTCGTCCCGCAACGCATCGATGACACGCGGCAACTCTCTGTAGACAAATGTCTCCCCCCGAGGAGTTCCACTTTCACGATGCCATCGACTGCCGCGAGGATGCGCCGCACATCTGCGATGGCCTGCACAGGATCCGCATCCCAATGCGCTTTCACAAGCGGCATCAGATTGTTGCAATAGCGGCAGCGGAGCGTGCAACGGTTCGTCAGCTCCACGACGAGGCGCGGCAGGACGAGCGCATCTGTGTCGCGGATGCGTTCCTGCCAAGCTGCCATCACATCTGTGGATAGCCCCATCCGCGTGCCGACATCTTTCAGCTCGCGCAACGCTGGCTCCACGAGCCGTGCGAAATGCGCCGTCTTCCGCAATTTCAACGAAGCCGGCAAGCATCCCCAGAGAAGCTTTTCCTCCGCCACGCCAAGCGCGGCAAGCGTCCGTGCGATCGATTCTGCTACGGCGCGGTCTGCGACTGCGATCACGACAACATCAAAATCGAGCGCCGCGAGCTCCGCTGGCGCAAAGAGGCGTCGCCCGTCCGGCAACGACTCATACCCTCCAGCATTCTGATCCGCCCAAATGATTTCTTCCGCCCAGGAAAGTGCCGTGAGCTGACGGTAAAACGCCTGCCCGACCTTCCCCGCGCCATAGAGCACGATTCTTTTTCCTTGGGGGACTCTCTGGAACGGGAATCCCCAACCCGGCGTGAGCCGTTCTGCTTCCTGCGAAAAACACTTCATGCCATTTTCCTCCTGCCCGATGCAATCTTCATACGCTCACTGCAATTCTATCCGCTTCACAAACTTCCTGTGCATCACAAGTTCCCACGGATCATAATAAGGATACCGCCCGTCTGCCATGCGATTGACGTAATATACAAAAACCTCTATTTCTACAAAAAGGGCTCTTCACCCGTAAGTGTGGGAGGAACTGCGTCCTTTCCCTATGCCATGTTGCCCTATGCTTCCTGCGGGCTTGCAACCATCCGCAGCAGTACTGGATCTGATGCCTGCGTCCGTGAAAATCCACGCCCCTCTCTCAAGGAGAGCACGCGAAACCCCGACGCCTCAACATCTCCCTTCAATTTCTCTGACCTCAGAAATCGACGAAAATGACCATCGTATAGGAACGCATCCGGTTCTACGCACTCGCCCTTCCCGTAAAGATCATCCTGTATCGTCCGGGCTTCGATGAACAAAAGCCCGCCCGGCTTCAGAGCGACGCGTAGATTTTGCAAAAGCTCTCGTTGTTGCGCTGCATCGATCGCATGCAGCGTGAAGCGGCTATAGACATAGTCGTATTGACATTGGAAAATAATCTGGCTCTTCACGAAATCATCGCAGATAAAAGCCGCACGTTTCTCTCGGGCTGTTTCCTTGCGAAGGCTACGGATTGCCACCTCCGAAGCGTCTACACCAGTGACGAAGCACCCATGCTCCAGAAAATACCGGCTGTCACGCCCATTGCCGCAACCGAGTTCCAAAATATGTTTCCCATCAAGAGACTTCTGCCCCCCCCTAGAGGCCAAGTACGATACGACGGATTTCGCGAAATTGCTTGGCGCACCAAGTACGGAAGGGCGCGAAGCATAGTAGTCATTCCAGTACGCCGCATCGCGTGCAAAATCCGACAAACGCTTTGGCATCAGGGTGAGAATCTGTTCCACGCAGTCCGAAACAGAACACGCTCCGTCATTTCTCAAGACAAGATCCGGATGCTTCGGGAACTCTGTCGTTTCATCAAGACCGGCAACATCCGTCGCCTTTCCAGCTGCATAGCTGGAGTACAAGCCCTTCTTGTCACGTCGCCGAAGGACATCGATCGGCACGTCGAGGAACACTTCAATATACCCGTCAATGTTCTCGCGATTCCAATCGCGGATTTCATCGAACATCGCAATCGTGCAGATGATGACCCAGAGCCCTTGGTCTGACAAGAATTTCGCGAGTTTCGCATACCGCTTGCCACGCGCGAGCCGGTCTTCCGCACGATAGCCGCCCGTCGTAAAGAGCTTCAAGATATCGCCGTCAAGGATGACGATGTTTTCCCGTTCCTCTTTCAGCCGATAGTATAGCGCCGTCCCGATCGTCGTCTTTCCGCTCCCCGAGAGCCCCGTGATCCAATACACGCGTCCTTGTTTCTCCATGAATGACTCCTTTCCCCGTCTCGCGCATCTCCACCCGCACCCGATTCTCCGAGAACACGATGCGATAAGACTTCTTCCACGCCCTGCGCGCCATGCGATCTCCGTCACTCTTCCAGCGTCGCCCAATCTTCCTTCTTCGGACGGCAATAGAAAAAGTCCGTCGTGCAATGGATGCCGCGCTTCTCATATGCGTCGTAGAGGTCGATGGTCTTCCACGCGACAGGATACGAGCGGGCTTCTTCCTTCAGCTGATCGCGGTATTTGAACGAGGAGAACAGCACGTACCGGATGGACTCCGGGTGCGCTTCGGCCTCGTCAAGCGTGATGCGGGGGATGCCCCAGTCGGCGGGGCGCGCTTCCGTGTCGCGGTCGATGATGCAGCAGAATTTCTTCCGCAGTTCTTTCGTCAGCGCCGCGAGCAGGAAGTACGTGTGCCGCCCGCCCATGCGGATGGCGATGCTGCCGTCCGGATATGCGGAGACGATTTCCTTCAGCGCGTCGATCTTCTTCAGATTGTACGGCAATGCGCGCTGCATCGTGCTCATGATGTATTTGCGATAGAAGTCCGTACGCTCGAACTGCGGCGTCTCGCCCGCCCAATCATCATCGAGCAGCTTCCGCATCCGCTCTAGGACGGCGGGATCGCAGATGTCCGACTCCATCGGGAACCACTTCAGCTCCGGCTGCCACCGGCTGCGATCCCACAGCCACTCGCGCCCGTCGTGGAAGCGCAAATAGACATATTCTTTCGTCAGGATGCCGCGATATCCTTGGACGTATGGCCACTCCGGCAAGTTGCCCTTATTCCGGACGACCCAAGGGAGATACCTTGGATGATAAAAGTCAACATCCTCCACGTCCACGTGCGTACGAGCGAGCTTCGGCTCATCGATCCGGCGCTCCTCGATCAGCTGACGAATAATTTCCGCAAAGTCCTGATACGAGACGAGGGACTGGCACTCTTCCGCAGCAATGCCCTTGCCGACCGCGCCGAAGAAGCAGTGCCAACGCGTCCAGCACCAGTCTGCGCCATGGTCGCTCATGTAGATGCGGATAGCGTTCTCCCCGAACGTCTGCGTATACCACGCCAGTTGCGCATCCGCATCCAGCTGCCCCATGTATTTCCGATCTTCGACACCCCAGCTGACCGTCTCGTCCGTCATCTTCGTGTGGAAGCACGGCATATGCGGCTCGATCAGGAGATGCACCAGGAGAAATTTCTTTTGCCCAGGAGATGCTAACAGGCTACGCCAAGCTTGCCAGAGTCGCTCCGAGGACGGCGAGTGGCACATCATGTATTTCTCCGTCCAATATTCTTCGCGAAGCTCCCGCCAGACGCCGTCGCCTGCAATGATATTTGCATCGTAGCCGTCATTTTCCAAAAGCTGCAACAGCGGGCTGTTTTCCTTGCCGATGGACGTGATGCTCCAGCTCTGGTCACGGACATTCATCTTTCCCGTGAACAACAAGCGGAACACAGGGCTTGTATAGGGGGTTGGGATGTACAGATGCGCAAACGACGTGCCAGCCGCGAGCATCGAATGGATGAACGGTGTTTCTACGCTCTGCTCATACGTCGTCTTGTCAAACCAGAAGACACAGCCGTCCGCCTCCTGCCGCGCTTGGAGGCGTGCACGGATTTCGTCGAGCAGGCGAGAAATCTCCGTCCATGCCTTGTGGCAAGCATCGTGCACACCGTCTGAAAACTTCGACCATGTTTCTTCCGCCAATGCAAAGTTCCGCATGGCGAGGCTGAGGAAGAACAGCTTCTCCATCGCTTGACTGCGAACCGCCGCATCCTCCGCTGAATCGATCCGCCGTTGTTGCTCGAAGACTTCCATCAGGATAGGATCCAGCTGCTCGAGCGACCCCCAATAATTGCGCGTCCGATCCGGTAAGACTTCGAAATACTCATGCTGCAAGAACAGCTCCCGCGCCGCAAAGATTTCATAAAGGTCTTCATACGCAATGCCGTGGCGGCGCAGCCACCACGGCACGAAGGGATGCCCCTCATAGGACAGGAAATACACATGCTCGTAAGTCTGCTCTGCCAGCCCCTGCAGTTTTTCATCGCAGTCATAGACTTGTGCCCACGAATGCACGCCCGGCCGGAGATCCGTACGGTAGAAGTCAATGCTGTCATGCACTTCTCGTGGCAACAGACGGAGTATCCGGTATTTCAGGATATCGCGATACGCCTTTTCCTTCGTCGCGACGATCATCGCCTGCCGCTTCCCCGGCGTCCAGCCATCCGCCAAATGCCGGATGATGGCTTCCGCCTCGCGTTTTTGCTGCCAGCGCGGGTAATAGCGATCCAGATGATGCCGATGGATGATCTCATCGAGCCGTTCATCGATATCAAAGCGTTCTTCCTTGTCCATGCCTGACCTGTCCTCCATCCAAATTCATTTGCCGACGCGTTCCGTAATGATATCCATCATCTCGCCGACATTCTGGAAGCGCGTCGTCTCTTCCATCTTGAAGCGCATATGGAAATGTTCCTCGATCGCGACGAGGAGATTCATCTGCGCGATGCTGTCCCAATCTTCGATATCCTCCGCCGTCGTCGCGCGCGTGATGACGAGCGCGGGATCGTCGAAGACCTCGCGGAACACCGTCTGAAGTTCTGCCTGCACATCCATTCAAGATTCCTCCATTTCCAACAATTCGATGAGCCCCGTGCCTTTCCCGTAGAGGAACGCGACGCGGCGGCCGCCCAGCGCCGGCGCCTCTGCCGGCGCCTGGCTCACGATCCAGCCCGCTTCCTGTAGCGCCGCGATGCAATCGTCCAAATCGTTACACGCATAACAAATATGGTACGGCGTGCTCCGCAACTTGCGCAACGCCTTGCCGATGAGCGTGCAGTCGTCATCCGGATGCACGAGCTCGACGAGGATGCCGTGGTTTTCCACGAAAGCGATTTCGATCTTCCGTGACAAATCATGAATCCACCCCCCCGAATTTTCATTTTTATGATATCCGAGGGCTTCGAATGCCCGCATTGTCGCCGCCTTGTCCTGCACGAGATAGCCGATGTGATGAATTTTCATTCTGCGTTTTCCTCCATCCGTTCGATGAAGCGGCCCTGCGGACGCGCCTCTGCGAGCGGCAGCCGCCACTCCGTATGCCCGTCCGCTGTTTCCGACAGCTTGTGGAAGCCGAAACTCTCATAGAGCCCTGCGACCATGGCATTCTTCTTCGTCGGGAAATAATCGCCGAGAAGCGCCTCCGCGCCCATCGCCCGCGCCCGCTCCACGAGCGCGTCGAGCATCGCGGCCTCCATGCCGCGCTTCAGCACGCGGCAGCTCATGAGCCAGAGCAGGATGCGCAGATCGCCGCCTTCGCGCCGGGCGACGATGACGGACACGAGTCCGTTGTCGCCGAAGCGATCCACCAGGCGACCGTAGAGCGTCAGGCAGGCGGAATCGCCTGCCATCGTGCGCAGTTCCTCTTCCGTATAGCGCCGCGTCGTGAGATTGAACTGGTTGCTCTTGTTCGTGAGCTGCGCGATGCGGGCGAGATAGACCTCACGAAACGGCGCGATCTCCGCCTTCATCGCGAGCCCCTGCAGGAAGTCGTCATAAGACCCGCTCGCCTGTGCGAGCTGCTTGCGCGCGCGGTTGCCCCGGTACGTCGCATTCCGCTGCAGATCGTCGCTCGAGAGCGTCAGCGTCTCGAAATACCGCCCGTCCTCGATGGCGCGAATGTAAGAGAACGGCACGCCGCCTTCGACTTCCGGCACGGCGACCATCGGCAGCTGCTCGCGCACGAGGGCGCGCTCCGCCGGATTGTCATCGACGAAGACGAGACTGTCGAGCCCGATGCCGATATCGTCCGCGATGCGGCGGATGTTTTCGCTCTTCGGTTCCCAGTTCGCTTGGAACGAGAGGAAGTCGTCCGGCTTCAGCAGGCAGTCTGGATGCGAAAAACCACTTTTCGCGATGTCCTCGTCATTCTTCGAACAGACGGCAAGCAAGATGCCACGCGCTTTTAGTCGCAGGAGATAGCGCTGCCACGCAAGATACGACGCGCCGAGCGCCGTCTCGCGGCCGAGTGCGAGCCCCGCGACCTCGTCCTCGCTCACGACGCCGCCCCAGAGCGTGTTATCGAGGTCGAGCACGAGGCATTTTTTCGTCTTGCCATAGAGCGCCCCGATCATCGCCGCGAGATTGTGCGCGAGGAGCGGGATGGCATCCGAAGCGAGCGCGACCTTGTAGAGCGCGTAAAACGCTGCGTCATGCCATTTTTCCAGGCCGTATGACGCAGCCAGATAGCAGAGATCCTGGAGACAGAGCGCCGCATCTGCCCGCGCCGCCTCGGCAAACCGCGCATTGAGCGCCGTGACGAACGCGACGAGCCCCGTCGCATGGACGGCGTCGAGATTGCCATACAGCCGCACCGGCGGCAGCTCGAAATTGTTCTGGAGGATGATCGCGCCATAGTGCGCTTCGAGCTTTTTCCAGCAATCCGCAAAGCGCGCGAACTCTGCGTCGATCTTCGCGGCGACGTCCGCTGCGCTGTCCGTGCTCACAGGCAGATGCTGGAGGTTCACGAACGACGTGTGAAGATAGATGACCTGCGGATGGAACGCGTCGAGCTCCGGCGTGCCAAACTGCGCATCCTCATACCATTTGTCATATTCCGATTCATAGAATGACGGCGCGATGCCACGGTCGAGCAAGAAAAGCTCGAGCGCGTCCTTCACCGTCGCCGTCGTCGAGCCGCCGAGAATGGCGATGCGGCAGGGAAGGCGGTCAGGCTGTTCTGCGAGCAGCTCCCGACGGATGCGCTTCTTTTTCGCCATCACCTGTGCGCCGTCGAGCGGGCATTGCAAAAGCGGATGCATCTCGTGCACCTCCCTTCAATTCGCGCGATCCTGATCAGCATCGCCCTTCGTGACATACCATTCGTAGCCGTTGATCGGCGTGACCAGGTCTTTCGTGCGCGCGCCGAGGCCGACCGCCATGCGGATGTGCAGATTCTCATGATCGACGGGCTGGAACCGCGTCGGCATCATCGTCTTGTCCAGCCATGCGGGAAGCTTGCGGAATCCCACCGCCTCGAGCCCGAACGCCGTGATGTCCGACAGGCAATAGAAATCCCACATGAGAACCTCGGGATCAAACCGCGCGACCGCGTCAGCCAGCAGCACGGACGGCTCCGCCGCGAGCGCCATGAACTCGAGGACGCGGCCAATCTTGTACGCCCCGCCCAAGATGGACTCGACGCGCACGACCGCAAGGCCGTGCACGCCCTCCGCATCCTCGACCGTGAGGAAATGATAGGAGAGGACGGGCTCCTGACGGTACCGCCAGTCGAGGAACTTCGCATCCTTCTTCGTCCCGATAGAGACGGGCGCAAACGTCTTCTTGTAATACGCATCCCATTTCGCTGCGTCAAACGCATCAACGGCGACATGGTAGCGCGGGGAGGAAACTGCGATGGGTTGCAGCTGCGGGAGATAAGGTGCGACCTCCTCTGGGAGCGAAAACACACGCATCGTTTCTTCCTTGCGGTTCACGGCGATCCAGCGCGGAAAATCGCGGAGGGTGTCGCACTTCAAGAAAAAACGGTACACGGGATACACCATCTCGCTGATGCCGATGTTGAGCAGCATCTCCACATCAGCGTGCTCGAAGACATAATGCACCATGTCGAGGCCGTTCGCATGACGGTTCTTCGTCTTGTCCACGATCCACGTCGTGAACGTGTTCGACGGGTACGTCCGGCCGAACGCATTCATCTCCTGCGGCGTCGAGCCCAAGAGGCCGACGACTTCGCCATCCTCGTCCCACATCCCGATGTACGAGTAATTCTCCTCGCCTGCGAACGCCGCACGGTACGGCGTATTCCACACGAGGTGCTCGAGCACCTCGGGCCGTCTTACATAGACATGGTTATGCCGCCAGAGGCGGTCGATGGAATCGAGCATGAGCTGCCGTTCCGACCGCTTGAAAAAACGGACTTCCATCCTGCTTCCCTGCTTTCTTTTTTCTCTGTACTCTTGCGTGTCTGTACTTCACGCCAACGGCTCGCGCCAGCCCGCGTTCCGGTCTTTCGGCAGATCGTTCGTATCGAGGCGCGGCAACGTGTAGGCGTGCTCTTTGTCGAGCGTTGCGACAGCGACCTCCGTCGAGATGGCAAGCTTGCAACCGCGCGCCCGGATGATGTCGATAAGCGTGTCATTGTACCCGCCATACGGATAGTTCATGATCCAGTTCTCCGTGTCGCTGCCGATGCGCTTCAGGAATGCGAGCGACCGGTCGATCTCGTCCGCCTGCTTCGCGGGCGGCAGGGAGTCCAGCCAATAGTGGTCGTAGCCATGGCTGCCGACATACATGCCGTGACGCACCATGCAGCGGAGCTGGTCTTCATTCATGTAGAGCTCGCGCGAGAACGATGCTTCGTCATCCGTGACATATTCACAGAACAAGCGGTCCGTGAGGATGTTCCGCAGTTTCTCGGGAAGCTCCACCTGGAGCATGCGCTTGACGAAGATGACCTCCGCCGGATCAAAACGATTCGGCTTCGCGAGCTTCCGCCAATAGTGCTCGTTGCTCAAGAGGTGATATTCCTCGCGATACCCGTCAAGCAAATGATAAAGCTCTTTCACCAATCCGTCAATGTCCCGCACGGATGCAAGGATGAAATGGATCTTGTTGACATCGAGCACCTCATGCTGCGTGATCGCTTTCACCGGCGCGAAGAACGCGCCCTCGATGCCGAGCTCGTCGAGGATGGGAAACACGTTCTCGTAGTGGTCGGCATACGCGTCGTCAAACGTCAGCCACGCCGCCCGCTCCGGCAGCTCCTTCCCCTCGTACGCCGCCGCGATGAGGTCCGCGCCGCGCACGAACGTGTAGTATCGCTGCATGTACGCGAGCTGCTCCTTGAAGAGCGACGTCTTGAGACCCTTGATCTCCGGATACCGCGTGTACGGCAGCTCGCGGACGTAGTGGTACATGATGATGGAACAACGATTCGACATATCCAGCCTCCTGAACGTTTACACATCCGTCAGCAGTGCGTCCGATGCGCCTGCCGTTTCTCCAAGCCTCAGTTCCATGGTATTTCTTTCATCAACATTTCCACCAGCTCATCCACTTCGCTGCCCGGATTCCGATCCATCACGCGGATATGCGCATTTTCACGGTGATAATGGCGCAACTGCTTCGCACGCCGGACGGCCTCCGCCGTATCCTCGAAGAGTCTGTCAAACACATCATCATTCTTCTTGTAATTCGGCAGGAATCGTGCGAGACGACGCAGTACTTCTCCATTCGACGAAAACGGTGCAGTGCTATATCCAAAGTGCAAGATGTACCAAACCTCGAAGCATGGATTGCTCCAGAGAAGACGAATGCCCGTCTGTTCTGCCAACGCTTTCGCCGTTCGGATTTCGTCCTCTTTCTTCCCATCCGTATCCGTATCGAAAACCGCATATGCGTAATCTTTTCCCGGCCCAAGTTCAAAATCATCTTGCCGCTCCATCCATTTTTGGACGCTCCGCACAATGCGAACTGGATCTGTTGCATTTTCCGGCGCGAACTTCACGACATAGCGTCGTTGGATCCGATTGAAATTTTGGAAGTACAGCTGCTCCGTCCGATTGCGCCCTTCTGCGCCGATCACGACCAATTGCTTCGGCTGGCGCGTCACAACGCCGCGACGCTTTTGCTTCCCCCTCACCATGCCAAGTCCTCCTGACAGATCACGGGAATCGCCCCGTAACGCCCTTGCAGGTAGCCTTTTCGAATATTCTCGGTCTTGCGCGGTGAGAACTCGTCAAGAGAGTACACGGTCGAAGCTCCCGTGCGGGCCTCTTTTTCCACGAAATAAATCTGATCCCGGCGGAACAACTTCAAACTCAAAAGGCTCACGTCATGCGTCGTAAAAATCAGCTGCGCCCCATGCATATTGAGTGTGCGGTCGAGAAACATGGACAACAGGAACTTCACGAGGACGGGATGCAGGCCGATATCAATCTCGTCCACGACCATTGTCTTTCCGTGCTCCAAAACGCGCTTCATCAGTGCGGCGAAAAAGAACATCCGCTGCGTCCCGTTCGACTCTGCGCCAAACGGCAAAGCATATGCGTGCGGATTTCCGTCGGCATCACGGACGGTGTGCTGTGTCGCAATCTCATAACGCTTCCCTTTCGGCGCCATGTCCGCTCCTTTCAAAAGATTCGTCAAGGACGGCGGCATACGCTGCAAATCCTCCTCCGGGATGTCTCGCGCATCAAAATGATAGCCGTCGATATTGAAATCCGCCCGCATCAGGGTACGGAGCAGGAAGGTCTCCATGCCGGCATCGCCGTTCCGTATCTGTTCCAGCCCGATTTCCCGGATCTGCTTCACGTCGTAGACATCCATGCCCTCGGAAAACCATAAATAAGCGTCCTTCGTCTTCTGGCAATTCCACGCTGTCGCCGTCGACAAGAGCAATTTGTTTTCGGTATTTTTCCCTACGTACGCTCGAAATTCGCGCTCATTCGCCCTTGTAAAGGCATATGAGGTCGTCTGTGTCCGCTCGAAAATTTTCGACGGCCTTGCCGTCTTGTACTCATACAAGTATTCATCGACGATCCGCCGCTGTGTCGCGGAAAAACCATATTGATACTTCGTACCCGCTGCATAAAAAATGAATTCGAACCGCGTCGGTTTCCGCTTTGTTTGTTCGTCAAACAAAAACGGAACAACATCCATAAGGAGCTCCCCCACTTGGCGGCTCTCGGAACGTCGGATCATGCGGATGGCTGCTGCCATCGCACGAAACAAATTGCTCTTTCCCGCCGCATTCGCACCATAGACCGCAGCAACCGGCAAAAGCGTCTCTTTCCCCGGATGCAGAAGCCCCTCCGGATGTTCCCGATCCGTCCCATCCGCAGCCATACTCAAAACGGCTTCCTCTTTCAATGACATGAAATTGCTGACGCTGAACTGCACGAGCATCGATGCCACTCCCTCGCAAATAAATTTTCTTTTTCTATTATATACGCCCCTTCCTTTTTGTCAATTTCATGGCGATATTTGCAAAAAATCTGCAAAAACGGCAGTGGAATCATGCCTTTCGCATCACGACGAGCATCTGGTCGGCAAAGTGGCGCTCGTCCACGACCTTCTGCATCTCATTCCCCATGCCGATGATGTCGCGGTAGAACGCATCTTCCTCGCGCCCTGCGAGCACCATGGCATCGATGACGAGATCGATGAACCCCTGCCCGAACTCCCACGAGGCCAAAGGCTCGAACGCATCGCCGACGCAAGCGGCGAGGCCTTTTTCGCTGAACAGCTGCAGATGTCCTGGCGGAGAAAGATGCCGGTATACGTGATTCTGGCTCGTGATGTTCGCGAGCGTGGCGAGCGCCGGATGGCGCGGGACTTCCACGACAAGGAAGCTTCCTTGTTTCATGCGTTTCGTGAGATAGGAAAAATATGCCCGCGGGAACGTGAGATGCTCCGCGACGTTAAACAGCGATACGACGGCAGCCTCCGCCACAGCGGCCTCGATTTCCACGTTTGGATGGTCAGGATCCACGAACGCAGAGATGAGCGCGATACCTTTCTTTTTCAAAAACGCGCACTCGTTCGGATCGGATTCGATCGCCCGCACGACAAAGCCTCTCTCCCTTGCACTGTAAAGTGCCTCCCCCCCGCCTGCACCGATGTCCACCCACAGAGAATCTTTTACGGGTTTCCCTGCATCCCTCATGGCATCGCAGATGAAGTCCACTTTCGGACGCGCAATCATGTCTACGCGGTTCATCCAAACGGATTCATCAATATAGCTGCCATCGTTCAATGCATCCTGGTTGCTGTACATTTTCGAGACATCCGGCAGCTTCGACAGGAACAGCGAGCCACACGCATCGCATTCGCGGTATTCATACACATCATGCATGACGGCAAACGGATGCGATTCCCGGCAACCGCACACACGGCAATACGGCACATCCCCATAAGCGGATAACGTCGGGGCGAACCGCGCCGCAACATCCGCTGATGCTTCCATCGTACCCCTGATTTTCGAAAGACTCCGCCCGATCCGGAAAGGATCAAACGGCTTTCCATATGTATGCCTCATTATCCATCCCCGCCTTCATCATTCGCAAACCGGAAGCATGCGAAAACCTTCCTTCTCAACCATCAGCGCTTCAGCAATACGGAAATCCATCATGGTGTCGATGTCGAACGACCGCTCGCCCGGCATGACGCAGCCGAGCGTGTCCGCGCTGACAAATGCCTTTTCGCGCAGCAGGAATTCTCGGCTCGCGACGTAGACCGCGCCGTTCAACTGGTAGATTTTTGGCAGCTTCTGCCGCTGGTAAGCTTTTTCTCGCGGACGCTCCAGGATTGGCGTCATCGTCCCGTCGTCGCGCAGGCGGTACATCCAATACGGGCTGGCCGCCGCCTCCGTCACGCTCACGCAGGAGTCCGCGCCGTGATCGATACCGTGCGCGATTGCTCCATCGATATCTTCCGCCGTGCGGAAAGGCGACGTGTCCTGGAGCAGAACGATGAAATCGTACGATCTCAGGATGCCGATGGCGTGGAGCACGGGCGCGATGCTCGGCGTATCGTCGCGCGCGAGCTCCACCGGCCGCAAAAACGGCACGTCGCCGCCATGCCTCCTTGCGACCGCCGCGATCTCCTCGTCCTCGGTCGATACGATCGTGCGGTCAAGATACCGCGAAGCCTGTGCCTGCGCAATCGTCCACGCAATCAGCGGCTTTCCCGCAAGCGGCCGGATGTTCTTGCGCGGTACGCCTTTCGAGCCGCCGCGCGCCGGAATGATGCCGAGGAACGTTTTGCCTTTGTACACGTGGAAGCCTCCTTTTCATGATGGCTGCTTGTCATCGCTTTGGAACACGTCGCCATAATCGCTTTCCGCCTGATGGAAATCATCGATGCGGCCGATGTCCATCCAGTAGTCGCGGATCGGGAAAATCACCGCTTTCTTCTGCTCGTCAATGAGCTGGTTGAAGAGATCCGGCATATCGAGGTAGCGTTCTTCCTGAACCTGCGCGACGGCGTCCGGCGAAAGCGCATAGATGCCGGCTGCGATGAAATAGCTCTGCGTCGGCTTTTCAACGATGGTCTTGATCTGTTCGCCCTCATATCCGATGACGCCGTACGGCACTTGGTACGTATATTCGCGCACCGCCATCGTCGCAGCTGCCTGCCGCGCTTCATGGTAGTCGAGGAATTCGCCGAAGTCCATCTTCGTCAGCAGGTCGCCATTCATGACGATGACGGAAGCGTCGAGGCCTTTCGGAAGGAAATACAGTGCGCCCGCCGTCCCCATGCGCTTCCGTTCGTGGATGTATTCGATCTCCACGCCGAAGCGGCTGCCGTCGCCGAAATATTGCTCGATCATGTCCGCCTTGTAGTTCACGGAGAAATAAAACCGATGGAAGCCATTGTCGATGAAGCTCTCGAGGATCGTCTGGAGGATGGGCTTGCTCCCGATCTTGAGGAGCGGCTTCGGCACCGTGTCCGTCAAGGGACGCAACCGCGTCCCGAGGCCGCCCGCCATCAGCATGACGATGTTGTCCCGCACGGGACGCGCAAGGAGTTCCGCGAGCGTCACAAGGCCGACGATCCGCCGATCTTCATCGATCAGCGGGGCCGCGCTGATGCCGCGCCGCTTCATCTGCGCAAGCATATAGCCTTTTTCCGCTCCCGCACGAAAGGTCACCGGCGTATGATTGGAAATCTCATCCACTGGGCGTCCCAAGTCGCTGCCGCGCAGCAGCGCCCGCCGCACGTCGCCGTCCGTGACGATGCCGCACAGGATGCCCGCTTCATCGACGATGCAGCCGATCTGCAGCGCGGATGCATCGATGATGCGCAGCGTCTCGAGAATCGTGTCCGTCCGGCGGACGATGCATTTTTTCCAATCCTTCATGGCGGTCACCTACCTCTCGATTTTCTCATCTGCATCATATGCCCGCGCCGCCTTGCGCCCCAGCATCGTCCAATATGCCATCGGGCTCACGCCGCCCGCCGGGCGCTTCGCCGTGATGTTTTCCTGCGTGAATGCATCGCCTGCCGCGATATCCCTCGCCGCGACGAGGCTCTTGCGCACGATCGTGCGGTTCGCGCACTCCGTCTCTGCGGGGATCTTCACGCCCGTGCCGAGCGCCTGCTCGACGGCGCGGATGCCCTCCACCATGGCGCGGAGCTCGCCCGGCTCGAGCGAGGCCTTGTGATCCGGGCCTTCCATCGCGCGGTCGAGCGTGAAATGCTTTTCGATGATGGTCGCGCCGCACGCAACAGCCGCGAGCGGGACGGCGATGCCCTGCGTGTGGTCGGAGTAGCCGACCGGCAGGCCGAACGCCCGCCGCATCGTCCCGATGGCTCGGAGGTTTGCCTGTGCGAACGGCGCAGGATACTGCGTCGTGCAGTGCAGGAGTTTCACATGGCGGGCGAGCGCGGCCTGCCCCTCCGCGCTGCTGTAGGCGCACAGGCAGTCCTCCATGCCGTGCGGCATCGATTCATGCAAAAAGCCGTACGCGAGGACGGCGAGCGCCTGCTCGATCTCGCCGAGCGTGCTCATGCCTGTCGAGAGCAGGAGGTCAAAGCCCGACCGCGCCGCCCGAAAGAGGAACGGCGCATTCGTGATCTCGCCCGATGGAATCTTGATGGCCGGCATCTTCACATGGGCGACAAGAAATGCGAGGCTCTCCTCGTCGAACGGCGTCGAGAGGAACTCCACGCCAAGCTCCTGCGCATGCGCGGCAAGCGCGACGAAATCCTCATCGCGGAGCGCCAACTTCTCGAGCATCGCGAGCTGGCTCTCAGCCGCGTCCGTCGTCTCGAGCTGGTACGCCGCTTTCGCCGCCGTCCGCGTCACGAGCCGCGCGGGGCGGAACGTCTGGAACTTCACCGCGTCCGCCCCGGCCGCCGCGCCCGCTTCCAAGAGCTGGTGCGCGAGCTCCACGTCGCCATTATGATTCACGCCTGCCTCGGCAATGATATAGACATGATTCGTCATAGCGCCTTCCCCCCGTGTTTACCGTCTTCGCATGGCAACAGGAAATCGATATCGTAAAAATATTTCTGCTCCCCTCGATATGTCTGAAGAAACTCCCGCAACTTCGAAACAATCGTCGCTGACGTTTCCGTTCCCTCATACGGATTTTTCGTCTTACGGCAGAGCGCACGAAATTCCGACGAAACCGCCCGTACAAATGCTGCCTCGATTTCGTCTTCACGATACCCGCAGTCGATGACCGAGGCGGCGCGGACGCGGCCGAGCTGGCGATTTCCGATATTGACCGTCGGGATGTGAAACGACGGCGCTTCGATGATGCCGCTCGATGAATTGCCGAGCACCATCGTCGTATACGAAAGCGCACTCAAATAACCGACCATTCCCATGGAGACAACCGCCACCGCTTGCTCCGGATGTGCTGCGACGTACGCCTCGATCATGCGGTTGATCACAGCGCCATCCGCATCCGCATTCGCATAAGTGAAAATGTAGCGATACTCCGGATGGTGCTCGACGACTTCCAAGAGATTCTGAAACTGCCTCTCCGCTGTATGATGCTCCAACGTGACGGGATGATACGTCACCATCACGAACGGATGCGCGAAATGCCCGCCGAACTTCTCGCACAAGGTTTTGCGGTCGAGCCGTGCAACGCGCTGGATATTTTCCACGCCGAGCGCACCAACACAAAATACATGGCTCGGCTGCTCGCCCATCTGGATGACGCGCCGCCGGTACGTTTCCGTGCTCGTGAAATGGAGGTCGCTCATCTTCGTCACGGCATGGCGGACGGCATCATCGATCATGCCCTCCGTCAGCTCGCCGCCATGGATATGCGCGATTGGAATCTGGAACATCGTCGCAGCGATCACGGGCGGCAGGATCTCGTAGCGATCGCCGAGCACGACGAGGATGTCGGTCGCGTCGCGCTCGAACACGTCTGCGAATCCTGCGAGTTCCGTGCTCATGGAACGGACGAGGCTCGCGGGCTGGTCGGACGAGAGGTGCATCGGAATCTTGTGCGCGACGGGATAGCCGTCGCGCTCGATCTCTTCCTGCGTATTGCCATATGCCGCCTCGAGATGCATGCCTGTCACGATGAGGCGGAGCTCCATGTCGTCTGCGCGCTGCACGCGCTCGATGACCGGACGCAAGAGCCCATATTCCGCCCGCGTCCCTGTCACGATGCCCACACGGATCATGCACATCCGCCTCCCTTCTTTGCAAACCTCAATCCACCGCACGAATGACGCGCGCAGGCACGCCATAGGCCATCACGTGCGCGGGGATGTCGTGGAGCACGAGGCTGCCCGCACCGATGACCGCCCCCGCGCCGATCCGACACCCTTGGATGACAGATGCGCCCGTGCCGATATGTGCGCCCGCGCCGACGGTCACGCCACCCGAGACCGTGCAGCCCGGTGCGATGTGGCTGTGCGCGCCGATGCGGCATTCATGGTCGATGGACACGTGCGTATTGACGATGGCATCCTCACCGATCTGCGCCTCCGGCCCGATCACCGCGCCTGCCAAGATTTGCACACCCTCGCCGAGCCGCGCCATGGGCGACACGACAGCCGACGGGTGGAGGACCGATTGGAACGCATAGCCGAGCGCATGATACTGCTCGAAGATCCGCTGCCGCAGCTTCGTCGAACCGACGGAGCCGATGCCATTCACGAGCAAGACCTCGCTCGGGGCATACATCGCGATGTCGTCATCCGTGCCGAGATACGGCAGGCCGCAGGACGTGCAGACGCCCTCCGCGCTTTTGGCAATGACGCCGAGCACCTTCGCATGCAGCAGCCGCAGGCAATCCGCCAAGACCAGCGCCTGCCCGCCCGCGCCGATCAAGATCAGCGGTTTTTCCACGCCATCATCCCCTCGTTCCCTTTGTCCAGCTTCCCGAAAGGAGAATCTTCATAGAGAATGCTCACCCTTCACGATCCAACTGGGTTTTCCATGCGAAAACGGGAATTTGTGAATCACGTAATCCTTTCCCACGAGGAACTCATCAATCGCCAATGTTTCGCCTTCCACCATGCCATAATCATCAAAAACAACGATGCCGCTCGGGACGACGCGGTCGAAGAAGAGTTCCAGTGCTTTCTTCGCTGGGCCGTACACATCCGTATCGATATGCAGCAATGCGATACGGAGTTCTGGATGCTGCTCCACGTAAGACGGCACGGTTTCAAGGATATCGCCTTGCACCAGTTCGACATTCCCAAGCTGCTTATGCTGCAAGCTCGCTTCGATATCTTCTTTTGAAAGAAATGTCCCTGCGAAATGCTTGTTCCATTGTTCGATGAAGACCTCATCCGATTTCACATGGCTATCTTTGGGGAACGCCCCGAACATATCGAATCCGACAATCTTCCGCGAATTTTCGTTTTCGAGTAATTCTCGGAACGTAGCGAACTGGATGAGCGAGCTCCCCTTGAACACGCCGCATTCCACCACCGCACCGGGCAAATCCGCAATCCGCTTGTAGAGCTCGTAATGCGCGAGAATGTTTCCCATGCGGTAAACCGGACTCGTCAGGTAAAAACCGTTCTCGTATTCAAACGCGCGGGATGCGTCGTACCCCCCCCCCGATTTTTAATGATATATTATTACTATTCTCATTTTTCATGTCATCCATCCCTCTTTCCCAAAAGCTCCTGCAACACCCTGCGGATGATGGCCGCCGCCCGCTCGACATCCTCTGCCATCAGCGACGTGCTGCACGGGATGTTGAGGATGCGATTGGCGTAGTACGGCGCTTGCTCGAGTTGATACGTGCGCTCGCCCTCATACGGCCTCTGCTCGTTGATGAGGCCCCAGATGGCGCGCGTGCCGACGCCTCGCGCTTCGAGCGTCGTGATGATCTCGCGCATCGTCGCTTTCACACGGTTGCGGTTGATGGCGAGCGCGTAGAACCAGCGGTTCGGCTCCGTGCCTGCGCGGTACGGCAAAAGTTTGGCATCGGGGCAATCAGCGAAGAGTTCCGCGTAATGCTCGTAGTTCTCCTTTTTCCGTGCAAGGAACGCAGGCAATTCCTCCATCTGCGCGACGCCGACCGCCGCCTGGAGGTTCGTCATGCGGTAGTTGTAGCCGATCTCGTGATGGATGTAATAGTGCGGGTCGTCCTTCGCCTGCGTCGAAAGGTAGCGCATATGGTCGACGCGCTGCGGATCGCGCGCCGTGACGGCCCCGCCGCCGCCCGTCGTGATGATCTTGTTCCCATTGAACGAGTACGCGCCGTAGTCGCCGATCGTGCCGGCATAGCGCCCAGCGAAGCGCCCCTCTGTATAGTGCGAGCCGAGCGCTTCCGTCGCGTCTTCGATGACGGCCAGATGGTATTCCTCGGCAATGTCCATGATTGCTTCCATGTCCACGAGATTGCCGAAGACGTGGACGACGACGACGGCCTTCACACGCTTGCCCGTCGCTTTGTCGATGAGACGGTCGCCTCGGAGCTCGCACTCCTCCGCGCAGAAACGGCGGAGCTTCGCAGGATCCATGCAGAAGCTCGCGTCGCAATCGATGAAAACCGGCTGCGCGAACTGGTAGCGCACGGGATTCACCGCCGCGATGAATGTCAGCGGCGGCACGAGCACAATGTCCTGCGGCCCCACGCCTGCATCGACGATCGCGAGATGCAACGCCGCCGTTCCGCTCTGACAGCACGCGACATTTTCCGCATGGAGGAACGCTGCCAGCTGCCCCTCCATCCGTTTGATGAACGCGCCTCCCGTCGACACCCAGCCAGCTGTCACGGCTTCATCTGCATATCGCCGCTCGTTGCCAGAAAAATTCGGAACGGAAAGTGGAATGAAGTTTTTGGAAGAAACCGTATATTCTTTCAGGTTTTTGCGTTCTATGTCCATGTGCTGAAAATCATCAAGAACCGTGTTTTTACTTTTCATGGATTCACCATCCAATCAAAAAATATAAAATCCCTTGAAGTCGGCAAGCTCTGCACATAGAAAGCCGCTTACTCTCAAGGGATGGACAAACATCATGCAACAGGATCCATCGATGTTCACTCGTCGCAACTCGATTTTTTCTGTTTCTCTTTTAAATAAAGTGCTACGTTCATCGTCGGTAAAATCACCGGCGTCACATTCGCCATGCGCGAAGCATCCGTCACCATAGCTCGTAAATAGGGATAAAGAATCGCGATTCCATTTTTTTGCAGGCATTGCTCAAAAAATTTTCGCGTCATCTTTTCGCTTGCGGTAGCAGCAAAATACCCTTTTAATTCAACATGCAAAGAAAACGGATAATTTTGCTTTTGAGATGATGGAAAAACCGTAGCTAGTAGCTTCAACGTTCCTTCGTAGCTATCTTCTTTTTCCTCGATCTCTGGTTCTCCTGCATCGATATCATAATCGAGCTTCAAGCGATGCTGCGTGCAATCTGCATTTCGCTCAAACGATATCCGCTCTACCGTGTAACCTGCAAATGCGAACGCACTTCGGAAACGCACATCATCCATCATGCCGCATACTCCACATCCAGAAGATCATCCGTCGGATAATCATGATCATCCGTCAATGACAAATTCCCTGCTTCTGTATACTCAGGATGATATGTAGAAGAATTTTCCAAACGCGAAGTCAAATACATCGGCTCGCTTTCTTCCAGCGCAAACGAAACCACTGGATCTGCGCAGACCTCATCCACCAGACGTGCGAATTCCTCATCCGGCATCTCTTCGAATGTCTTCATCAAATCATCCCAGTATGCCTTCGTCGCCATGAGATTCTTCCCCTTTCCGATACTCTCGAATTTCCTGAATGCAATCGTGATTCAAGATACAATATTGGATTTGAGCCACAACGATTGGAAACTGCTTCGCCTGCTGAGAATGCATCGGATACCACTGTTTTCTGTTTTGGTCAAATCCTGCAAGAATCATGTCCGGCCGACGCTTCTTTGCCATCAAGTTCACGGCCAAAGACATGAAATTCGCACGCGGTTTTCCATTCGGCAAGCGAGCGCATTTCCCTTTTACAAGATCGCAAAACGAACGAAACTGTTTCACATCTGAAAACGATCCGAGCAAATCAACAACGCGCGCAGGAGAAAGATCCGCCTGCAAGATCATTGGATGATCTATCCGATGCGCGTGCGATCCAGACGAGCACCACCATTCCGCATCTTGGACATCTTCGAAAAAATAAACGCCCTTTCCAAGCCAAGAATCCAGAGCTGTCGTATCCAAGAATTTCTGCTGGGCAATAATTTTATCCCCCGCCGAACGACTCGTCCCATGATAACCTATGTATTTCACACCGAGCTCCTATCGACGTTCTGCTTTGATTCAATTTCTATCATTGTAACACAAAAAGGGCAAAAGTCAACGTTCTCAGGCGTATCGCATCATGTACAGCGCAACGTCTCACATTCGTCGCACGTCCGTACACGGCGAAAGGCACGCGAGCTTCAGATGAAAGGATCTTCCTCGCGTGGCAGGCCGCTGAAGAAGTCGTTCATGCGAACGTTGTACGAAATCGCGCGGCAGTTCTTGCACGCGCCCTCTGCCCATTGCGCATTCGACGTCGTCTTGACCTCCGCATGGCGCTCGCCATTCCAGAGCTCCTCGAACGGTTGTTCCTTTACATTGCCGATGCAAAACGCCTCATGCCCGATTTCGCAGATATTCGGATACACATCGCCTTCAGGCGAGACGGCTGCGAGCAGTCCCATCTCGTTGACGCGGCAGCGTCCTTTCGGATCGTACGGCTTGCGATAGTTGAAGATTGTATCCACGTTCGTAAAGTCGTGGTCGATCTTCCCCTCCGCACCAAGCTTCGCGATTTCTTCTTTCAGTTCCGCGACCATGTCGTCCGACAGGCCGAGGCCGCGGTCTTCGTAGTCGCGCACGACTTTGAAGATGACGTAGTCGAATGCTTTCTCCTGCAACGTCGCGAGGATGTGCGGCACCTCTTTCGCGATGAGATTCGTCACGACAACGCGCGAGCCGACGATGGGCGCACGGTCACCGTAACGCTCCTTGACTTTCCCCGGCAGCGCGAGCACACGGTCAAGGTATGGCCGTCCTGTGATTTTCTCGAACATTGCTGGCGTGCAGCTCGGCACGGAAAGCGCGATGTAATTCAGCTGATCCGCGACCTCCATCATGCCCATCTGCTCGAACAGCGTGCCATTGCTCACAAGCGCCACCTCGACGCCGCTCGCGTGCAGCTTTTTCACCGCCTCTGCAAGCCCCTGATACGCGCACGGCTCCCCGCCGCCCGAGAAATACACGCCATGCACGTGCATCGCGATCATCGACTCCACGAGGCGGTCAAACACATCCTTCGGCATCTCCACACGGCTCTCGTTGCGTTCCTTGTAGGAGCAATGGATGCAACGATGGTTGCACTTCGCCGTCGGATGGATCTCCACTGACCACGGCATGAAGTCCGTCTTGCCTGCGAGATACGGCGCTGCGCATTGCGCTAGTGCGTAATTGATTTTTTTCGAATTCAGAAAATCATGGCACAAAGAATACTTCATCAGCTTCACCCATTTCTTCCCCTAGCATCCTGCCATTTTTCTTCCACGACCGCCCGATAAATGGCCTCGCCGGCTCCTGCCGGCGCTTTCTCCTGCTCCATATGCTCGAATCCCCCACGAGCCAGCGCATCGATGAACTCCGACAGCGGCCAGCGCTCGGCTTCCCCGTAGATTTGCCGCTCGCCTGGGCGCCAGCGGGCTTTCAGTTCATAGCTGCGCACACGACGGATATCTTCTGTGTCCGTAAGGACGGAGGGAAAGGCCTCCATGCTGCCCGTCTGCAGGTCGAGCACTGCGATCTCGCCCGTGTAGACGCAGGAGAGGGCGGCGCGGCCGTCGCCGAGATCCATAATGGCGAGGAACGTCCCGCCCGTCGACTTCACGGGGGTCGGGATTTCTTCTGTCGCCAGCAGAATGGGTGCGGTGAGCTGGCCCGTCGCCTTGTCCATGCAGACGATTGCATTGCCCGCCCCCAGCAGCCAGAAGTGGTCGCCGCCGTCCAGGATCTTCCCCAGGCCACGCTTGAACTGCACCCCGGGCAATTCGATGCGGCGCTCCTGCACTTCGCCGGTCGCCCGGTTCCACCGCACGAGGACGGGAGCTTCCTTCGCGACGAGCCAGAACGTCACGCCGTCCTGCGTGCAAATGCCAGAAAAGGTATGCGCCTCCCCCGGGACGCGCAGGGCGCGCGCCGTATCGTGCGCCAGATCCGCTTCGACGATCACGCTGTCCTGCCAGTACGAGAGGTACACCTTCTCCCCAACGATGGCATGGCCGCAGACGCCGTTCGCCACGGGCTCTTCCCACGGGCGCAGCGCCTGGTAATCGCCCGCGAATTCTTGCACCGTCCCCTTCGCTGGATCCACTTTCACGATGCGGTTGTACCGCCCGGGCACGAGGTAGGCGCACCCGCCCCACGCGAACGCGTCCTGAAAGAGGTTATACCACTCTTCCTTCTTCCACGGATTTTCCGGCAACGGTAGCGTGGAGAGTTCTTTTGTCGCGATATCATAGACCGCGATCTCGGGTGCGCAGAGCGGCACGAGGACGACGCGTCCCGCCGAGTATACCGCGCAGCCGTACCAGCGGTCAAGCGACCGTCTGGCGGGCGGCAATGGTAGCGGCAGGACGAGTGTGTTCCTGCGCTGCTCGAGATCCGCGCAGCACAAGAGATTGTGATAAAGATCCACATACCACAGCCGCGCGCCATCCCAGCCCGCCGGATAAAACACAGTCAGCACGCCAGAAGACGATGTTTCCATGCACGACACCTGCTTTCGCTCTCATTTCATAAATCAATCCATGCGACTTTATCATGCCACTCGATGATTTCCGCCGCTTTCGCCAACTGATACGCCTGCTTCATTGTAATCGGATGTTTTTCCATATTCATGTACAATTCCATATGATAAGGATCCGCATCCGATGGCGCACCTGAAAATTGACAATCATCCCTGTCTCTCTCCTTGAATCATTTCCGCAGCCCCAGCACGATATCACAGATCCGGTCGACAGCCGCAAGCGGCAGGTCAGCATAGAGCGGCAGCGTCAGGACGCGACGGCTCAGGCGGAGCGCGACCGGCGTCACCTCGACATCGAAGCGCCCGTGGAAGCACTCGAACGTGTTCGTCAGCGGGTAAAAGTATTTCCGCGCGAAAATCCCCTGCGCCGCGAGCGCCTCTGCGACTTCCTCGCGCGTCGCGCCGAACACGCGCGGCTCGAAGAACACGGGGAAATACGCATAGTTCGGCTCTACGTCCCGCTGGACGGGATTCAGCCGCAGCCCCGGCACGTCCGCGAGGCGTTCGCGGTACCGTGCCGCCACGCGGCCGCGCTTCGCGATCTCCTCGCGCACATGGCGCAGGTTGCACAGGCCCATCGCTGCGCAGAACTCGTTCATCTTCGCATTCGCGCCGACACCGTCTACGTGCTCCGCATCCTTGATGCCGAAATTCTTCAGCTGGTACAACTTTTTCCCGAACGCCTCGTCGCGGAAGCAGACTGCCCCGCCCTCGATCGTGTGGAACACCTTCGTCGCGTGGAAGCTGAAGCACGCGACATCGCCAAACGCCGCCGTGCTCTGTCCCTTGTAGCGGACGCCGAACGTATGCGCGGCGTCATAAATGACCTTCAGTTCATATTTCGCCGCGATGCGCGCGATTTCCTCTACGTCGCAGACATTTCCATAGACGTGCACCGGCATGATCGCGCACGTCCGATCCGTGATGAGGCCTTCGAGCTTCGTCACGTCCATCGTGAAATCGACGGGATTCACATCGCAGAACACCGGCGTCAGCCCGTTGCGCACGATGGCGTGCGTCGTCGAGGCAAACGTGAACGGCGTCGTGATCACCTCGCCCTGGAGGTTCAGCGCCTGCAGCGACAGCTCGAGCGCCATGTGGCCGTTCGTGAAGAGATCCACATTCGGCACGCCGAAGAACGCCCGCAGCGCCTCCTGCAGCGCCTGGTGCTTCGCCCCCATGTTCGTCAGCCAGCGCGTGTCCCAGAGATCACGGATCTCATCGACATACTCCTCCAGCGACGGCATCGATGACCGCGTCACGAAAATCTCTTCAGCCATGGAACGTCTCCCTTCCTCTCTGCCGTCCTCACGAGAACAGCGCATCAAAATCGACGCGCTCGAACTCCTCGAGCTTCCCGCCGCGCGTCGCATTGTAGATGCGGACGCCCGCTCGGTCAGCGGCCTTGTGTGCTTTGCGGAATGCCAGATCTACGCGGTCCAGCATATAACAGCCCCCGCCCTTGTCCGCTTCTCTCTCTCGCTCTTCTTCCGAAATATAATCTGCAGCAAAATGATTTCGCGGATCATTGTATTGGCCGACAATGGAGTGATCGACGCCCAACAGGTAGATCTCCTGGAAGCCCATGTAAAATGCAAGTGCAAAGCAATTGTACATCACAGTGTATCCAAAATAAACGCCCTGTGCGATATCAAAAGAAAACTTTGGCATCATCGGAATCGAATCATCCCACGCCAACGAATTCAGGTGCATGATATGCGTTCGCGGAAAACGTCGCGCCACTTTTGCCGAGCCCCACGGCTTGCTCGTCGCCCAGTCTGCGAGAAACGCCGACATCTCATGTGTCTGTAAAAAGGCGCGATCCTCTGGATTTTCCGAAAGGTCAATTGAGCAATAATATGTCGGCCGCCATTTCGTATGAGGAAACGCCTTGTAAATTCGGTTCACGCCGAAACATATTTCGTGATGCTCCGCTAACATATCGAGGTCCTCCATGCGGAGGCTCGGACCATTTCCGATGAGAAAGCAGCGTTTTCCCTTATGGCTGTCTTTGAATTGGACTAGCTCCGGGTGGTGAAATGCCGACACCAACGGATCAATATCATAGAGATCGATATAAGTACGCTCTTCATCCCAGAGACGCTCGCGAAGCCCCTTGTCATACGGTGGGCGGACGTTCATGATGAAGATATCCGCCTGCTGTTCTGCCTCTTCCCAGCGAATCACAGAACACCCCAGCACATCTGCATGATGATGGTACAAATCCACCACGCCGAGAATTTCGCTCTCCGGAGCCTGTTCCATGATGTTCAGCAAGAGATAGGGCAGCATCTCATTCGTTCCGATGATTGCAATCTTCTTGTACTGTTCCAACCGGTAATGCGACAAGATTTCGTTGTAATCCATGTAAATTTTCTTGCCAAAAAGCGCATACCACGGCTGGAATTTCACGATGTCGCGCATATCCCGTTCGCGGAACACGAAATAGTTTCGGATCCCCGCACGCAGCACATCCTGCTCGAGTTCCGGCCAGAAGTTCTCCGAGGCGATCACCAGCGGCAGGTCACCGTGCTTCTGCCGGAACTCCTCCAGCGAAAGAACGGGAACCTCGTCCTTTTCCTCCCCTGCCTTGTTGTTGTCCACATAGCATATCAGACGCCATTGCCCCAGGAACGACCGGGCAATCTGCCCCGACCGCCCAGCACCAAAAATCGCGTAACTCATGCGTATCCCATCCTTTGCTTCTCTATCAGCAGTTTACAACTTTTGAGTCCTGAAAAATAAAATAGCGCATGACGCGCCTTTCGAAGTACAATAAGTCTGCAACAACAAATAACTCGAAGCGAGGCGTCATGCGATGGACTTATTATACAACGA
>Ga0256404_1004049_pt1 | contig 28412 bp, 25 predicted proteins | sample RumenRJG_01DNA_FD_185990 | JGI IMG/M metagenome (GOLD analysis project Ga0256404, IMG submission 185990) | Bovine rumen microbial communities from Lethbridge, Alberta, Canada - RJG_01 | ecosystem: Host-associated > Mammals > Digestive system > Stomach > Rumen | place: Canada: Alberta | collected...
GCGGAAGCCGCTCCCCTCCCTTGTAGGGGAGGGGCAGGGGTGGGGTCGGTATCTTTATTTTACGTTTGTCAAGGTACATCAAATTGAACACCCTATTTTGTACGTACGATGATCGTAACATCTACCGCCCAGCCCCCTTCTGAAGCCTCCATCCCCCTTCATATTTCCGTCCCCCTATAAGGGGGACTCCAATATGAGGGATGAGGCTCCATCTCCCCCACCGCATGTAGGGTAAGCCCATGCAGAAGTATGATTCTATTGACCAACAAGACAAGACAATACTTATGACACTCAAAAAGCATACTTATGACACTCAAGTAGCATACTTATGACACTCAAGTAGCATACTTATGACAGCCAAGAAGCATACTTATTAAACGACCCACCCATTAGGATATTGCGTACCCAATGGGTGGGACGCGTGGAAATCGGGGTTGTCACGCCGGGAAGCTACTTATTTTCTTAAAATCTCTTAATATCTGCCTGTTTATACAGTAATAAGCTGGATAATTCGTACCTTTGCAAACACCATGTGAGACAAATACAAAAGAAGAATGAAACGTATACAAAAGCGCAACGTATATGAACGACTTCAAAGTGATTAACGACCCGGTGTTCGGGTTCATCAAGATACCGCGCGGACTGCTGCTCGACATCGTGAAGCACCCGCTTTTCCAGCGTCTGAGCCGCATCAACCAGCTCGGATTGGCGTCTGTGGTCTACCCCGGAGCCCGCCACACGCGCTTCCAGCACTCACTCGGAGCCTTCCACCTGATGAGCGAGGCCATCCTCTCGCTGCAGCACAAGGGATTGTTCATATTCGACAGCGAAGCCGAGGCCGTTGAAGCAGCCATCCTGATGCACGACATCGGGCACGGGCCGTTCTCGCATGTACTGGAAAACACGCTTATCAGCGGCATCTCGCACGAAGACATCTCGCTGATGATGATGGAGCAGATCAACCGCGACCTGGGTGGGCAGCTCAATCTGGCCATCGCCATCTACAAGGATCAGTACCCCAAGCGATTCCTGCACCAGCTCATCAGTTCGCAGCTTGACATGGACCGGCTCGACTACCTGCGCCGCGACTCGTTCTTCACCGGCGTCACTGAGGGGAACATTGGTTCGGCACGTATCATCAAGATGCTCAACGTGGTGGACGACCGGCTCGTGGTCGACCAGAAAGGCATCTACAGCATCGAGAACTACCTCACCTCGCGACGGCTCATGTACTGGCAGGTCTACCTGCACAAGACAGCCGTGGCCTGCGAGAAAGTGCTCGTCAACATGCTCACTCGGGCAAAAGACCTGGTCAGACAGGGGAAGCCGGTCTTCGCCTCCCCTGCCCTCGCCTACTTCTTGCAGAACGACATCGACGCCCACTGGTTTGAGGAGCACGAAGAAGCCCTGCACAGGTATGAGGAACTCGATGACAGCGACATCTGGAGTGCCATGAAGGCTTGGAAGACCTGCGACGACAAGTTGCTCTCTACGCTGGCCACCGACATGCTCGACCGCCACCTGTTCCGCGTGGAAGTACTCGACGAGCCGCCCTCGCAGCAGCGCCTCGACGAATTGCAGGACCAGATAGCCACAAGCATGGGCATCGACCGCGAGGATGCCCACTACCTGATGAGCGTCAACACCATCCAGAAGGACATGTACTCCGTCGACGACGACTCTATCGGCATCCTCTACAAGGACGGAACCATACGCGACATTGCCGAGGCATCCGAAATCCTGAACATTGCCCTGCTCTCGAAGAAGATACGCAAATACTATCTGTGCTACCAGCGAATTTAGGGGCACAACAGGCTTTTTTTACCAACAGGAAGCAATAAATAGGTTGTTCTTCCATAAAAAATACAAAATATTGCACGCTTTGTCGGTTGTTTCAATAAAATTTAGTATATTTGCACCCATTATTGCAATAACACTCAAAAACGAATGGAATTTAAAGCCAAGCAAATAGCCGAAATGATTGGCGGGCGCATAGAAGGCAACGAAGATGCTGCCGTCAGTACTTTTGCCAAAATCGAAGAGGGGCGCGAAGGAGCTATCTCTTTTCTGTCGAACCCGAAATACACCCATTTCATTTATGAAACCAAGTCGAGCATCGTATTGGTGAACGACGACCTGGAGCTGGAACATCCTGTTGAAACCACTCTCATCCGCGTGAAAAACGCCTATGAGGCCGTGGCCAAGCTGTTGCAGCTATACGCCTCGATGCTTCCGAAAAAGACAGGCATCGACCCGACCGCCCTCATCGCCAAGAGCGCAAAGGTGGCCGACAACGCCTACATCGGTCCCTATGCCGTCGTGGGCGAAGGAGCCATCGTTGGCGAAGGCACGCAGATCTACCCCCATACCGTCATCGGCGACGGCGTGCAGATAGGTCAGGGCTGCATCATCTATCCTAACGTGACCGTCTATCAGGGCTGCATCATCGGCAACAACGTGACCATCCATGCAGGCAGCGTCGTTGGTGCCGACGGTTTCGGCTTCGCTCCCAACCAGGAGGGCTACGATAAGATTCCACAGATAGGCATTGTCATCATCGAGGACGATGTGGAAATCGGTGCCAACACATGTATCGACCGCTCGACGATGGGACAGACCATCATCCACAAGGGCGTGAAGCTCGACAACCTGATCCAGGTGGCCCACAACTGCGAGATTGGCGAGAACACTGTCATGTCAGCCCAAGCAGGTCTGGCAGGCTCGACGAAGATTGGCTCATGGTGCATGGTTGGCGGTCAGGCAGGCTTTGCCGGACACATCAACGTAGCCGACAAGACCTTTGTAGGAGCCCAGTGCGGCGTCATCGGCGACACCAAGGGCAACGGTGAACAGCTCATTGGCTCGCCCGCCATGGATCCGAAGGTCTACTTCAAGGGAATGGCCATCCTGCGCCGTCTGCCCGACATGTACAAGGAGCTGAGCGCCCTGCGCAAGGAAGTGGAAGAACTGAAAAAGAAATAATACAACAGCAATCTGAGAAACAGTAAACCAAAAATAGACATGATGAAACAGAAAACTCTGAAAGGCAGCTTCTCGCTCTGCGGAAAAGGCCTGCACACGGGACTCAGCCTCACGGTGACATTCAATCCTGCTCCAGAGAACCACGGATACAAAATCCAGCGTATTGACCTTGACGGAATGCCCGTCATCGATGCCATTGCCGAAAACGTTATCGACACCCAGCGCGGCACCGTACTCGGCAAGGGCGACGTGCGCGTGTCGACCGTCGAGCATGCCCTCTCGGCCTTCTATGCCATGGGGGTCGACAACTGCCTGATACAGGTAAACGGTCCTGAATTTCCCATCCTCGACGGCTCAGCCATCAAGTATGTGGAGAAAATTCAGGAGATTGGCACCGAGGAGCAGAACGCCCCGAAGGACTGGTACGTGATACGCAAGAAAATCGAGGTGAAGGATGAGGAGACCGGCTCGTGCATCACCATCCTGCCCGACGAGGAGTTCTCGCTGACCACGATGTGTTCGTTCAATTCGAAGTTCATCAACAGCCAGTTTGCCACGCTCGACAACATTCAGGACTACGTCAAGGAAATCGCGCCCGCGCGTACATTTACTTTTGTGCGTGACATTGAGCCACTGCTCAAGGCCAACCTCATCAAGGGTGGCGATCTGGACAACGCCATCGTGATGTATGAGCGCCAGATCTCGCAGGAACAGCTCGACAAGTTGGCCGATATGCTGAACGTGGAGCATCGCGATGCCACCGAACTGGGATACATCCAGCACAAACCGCTGGTATGGGAGAACGAGTGCACGCGCCACAAGCTGCTCGACGTCATCGGCGACATGGCCCTCATCGGCAAGCCCATCAAGGGACGCATCATCGCCACCCGTCCCGGCCATACCATCAACAACAAGTTTGCACGCGAGATTCGCAAGGACATACGCAAGCACGAAATCCAGGCTCCTGCCTACGACCCGAACGAGGAGCCGGTGATGGACGTGAACCGCATTCGCGAACTGCTGCCCCACCGCTATCCCATGCAGCTGGTCGACAAGGTTATCGAGCTGGGGGCCACAAGCATCGTGGGTGTGAAGAACATTACGTCGAACGAGCCGTTCTTCCAGGGGCACTTCCCACAGGAGCCCGTCATGCCTGGCGTGCTGCAAATCGAAGCAATGGCCCAGTGCGGCGGCCTGTTAGTACTCAACAGCGTTGAGGAGCCAGAGCGATGGAGCACCTATTTCATGAAGATTGACGGAGTGAAGTTCCGCCAGAAGGTGGTACCAGGCGATACGTTGCTCTTCAAGGTCGAACTCATGGCACCGTTACGCCACGGCATCTCCTCGATGCGAGGCTATGCCTTCGTGGGCGACAAAGTGGTGTCAGAGGCTACGTTCACGGCACAGATCGTGAAGAACAAATAATTCCGTTATCACGAAACAACGTTATCACGAAACAACGAAATATCGGAACATGAATCAGATACATCCCTTAGCAGTAGTCGACCCCGAAGCTAAACTCGGCGACGGCAACGTGATTGGCCCGTTCTGCGTCATTGACAAGAATGTGGTCATCGGCGACAACAATACGTTCTTGAACAGCGTCACCGTGCATACAGGAGCCCGCATCGGCAATGGCAACGAGTTCTTCCCCGGTGCCTCCATTTCAACCAAGCCACAGGATCTGAAGTTTAAAGGCGAGGAAACGACCTGCGAGATTGGCGACAACAACTCCATTCGCGAGAACGTGACTATCAGCCGCGGTACTGCCTCGAAAGGAAAGACCGTAGTAGGCTCGGGCAACCTGCTCATGGAGAACATGCACGTTGCCCACGACTGCGTCATCGGCAATGGTTGCATCATAGGCAACTCCACGAAGTTTGCAGGCGAGGTGGTCGTCGACGACAACGCCATCATCTCGGCCGAGGTGTTGGTACACCAATTCAATAATATCGGTGGCTATGTGATGATCCAAGGCGGCACACGTACCAGTCAGGACATCCCGCCCTACGTCATTGCAGGCAAGGAGCCGGTGCGCTTCGCTGGTGTCAACCTTATCGGATTGCGCCGCAGAGGCTTCAACAACGAGACCATCGAGAGGATTCATGACACCTACCGCATCATCTACGCCAAGGGCATCCTGAAAGACGGAATTGCCGAGGCACGCACGAAGTATCCCGATTCGAAGGAAGTGGAGTACATCTGCTCGTTCATCGAAAACTCGAAGCGCGGAATCATTCGTTGATGAAGAAGACGCTCATCGTAATCACAGGTCCAACGGCTGTCGGCAAGACAGCACTCTGTCTCGACATAGCCAGGCATTTCGACATTCCCATCATCAATGCCGACTCAAGACAGATATACCGCGAGATGAAAATCGGAACAGCCGCACCCACCGAAGAACAGCTTCGGCTGGTGCGGCATTACTTTGTAGGTACGCTGAGCCTGAGCGACTACTACAGTGCGTCCATGTACGAGGAGCAGGTCATCACGCTGCTCGACAAGCTGTTCAAGGATAGCGACTATGCACTGCTTTCGGGCGGCAGCATGATGTATATCGACGCTGTGTGCAACGGCATCGACGACATTCCCACCATCGACGATGCTACCCGCACGCTGATGAAGCGCCGGCTGGCAGAAGAAGGACTGGAAAGCCTGTGCGAGGAACTGCGCCAACTGGATCCCGAGCACTATGCCATCGTCGACAAGAAGAATCCACGCCGGGTGGTACATGCACTGGAGATATGCCACATGACGGGCAACACCTATACCTCGCTACGGAAGAACGAACAAAAGAAACGGGCGTTCGACATCGTGAAGATCGGCCTGAACCGCGAACGCGAAGAACTGTACGACCGCATCAACCGGCGTGTGGATCAGATGATGGAGCAAGGACTGCTCGACGAAGCCCGGCACCTGCTGCCCTACAGGAACGAGAATGCGCTGAACACCGTAGGTTACAAGGAGATGTTTGCCTACATGGACGGCACCTGGACGCTCGACGAAGCCGTAGAACGCATGAAAGGCAACACCCGACGCTACGCCCGAAAGCAAATCACATGGTTCAAGCGCGACCCGCAGATGCGGTGGTTCACACCAGACAAGACGGTATCGGCCGACTTTCAGACAGAAGAAATCATCAATCACATCTTGAAATATGAGCACATTTCATAAAATCATCAGAGCCTTACCCGATATAGCAGAAGGCATCATCTATTCAATCAGGAACGCATGGCGATGGTACAAAGGCCTCTTCACGCGCCGCCCCTGGTATGTCAGAATCGTTGCCAGCATCGTCACGTTCATCCTGGCATTCATCCTGTACCTGGGAGCCGTCGACATCAACTTCCTGTGGCTCTTCGGCAAATCGCCTTCCATGCAGACCATCATCAATAAACGGCCTGCACAGGCTTCTGAGATATACAGTGCCGACAGCGTGCTCATCGGCAAGTTCTTCAGCGAGAACCGCACTCCCGTGAAATACGAAGAGGTCAACCCGGTGTTCTGGCAGGCACTCGTCGATACCGAGGACGAACGCTTCTACAGCCACATCGGCATCGACTTCCAGGCATTCTTTGCAGCTCTCAAGGACTTCGTCATCCATCACGATGCTCGCGGTGCATCGACCATCACACAACAGCTGGCCAAGAACCTGTTCCGTGTGAGAACGGAATACAGCACAGGCCTACTGGGCAACATTCCCGGCGTAAAGATGCTCGTGATGAAAAGCAAGGAGTGGGTCACCGCACTGAAGCTCGAAGCCAACTTCTCCAAGGAGGAGATCCTGACCATGTATGCCAACACGGTAGACTTCGGTTCCAACTCGTTCGGTATCAAGACTGCCTGCAAGACCTATTTCGGCATCACTCCCATAGACCTCACTCCCGATAAGGCCGCCATACTCGTGGGTATGCTCAAGGCCACCACTACCTACAATCCACGCCTGCATCCAGAAAACAGCATGCGACGCAGAAACGTGGTGCTGACAAACATGATGCAGCACGGACACCTGACACAGACGGCTTACGACACGCTGTCAGTCAAGGAAATAGAGCTCGACTACAGCGTAGAGAACGCATACGACGGACAGGCCACCTACTTCCGCGAGGCGCTCGCTAACCAACTGAAGGACTGGTGTACCGACAACGGCGTTGACCTCTACACCGACGGATTGAAAATCTACACCACCATCGACACGCGCATGCAACGATATGCCGAAGAGGCTGCATGGAACCAGATGAAGCAGGTGCAGCAGAACTTCAATAATCACTGGGCAGGCATGAATCCATGGCGCGACGAACGTCATCAGGAGATTCCCGGTTTCATCGAAGGGATTGCCAAGCGACTGCCCGTCTATAAGCATTTAGAGAAGCGTTTCCCCAACCAACCCGACTCCGTATGGGCCTACCTGAACCGTCCTCACATAGTGAAGCTCTTCAGCTACGACGGGGCTTTCGAGAAGGAAATGTCAACCATGGACAGCATCCGCTACATGGAACATTTCATGCACTGCGGCTTTATGGCCATGGAACCACAGACAGGCCACGTGAAGGCATGGGTGGGCGACATCGACTTCGACACATGGAAGTATGACAAGGTAACAGCCATGCGCCAACCCGGCTCCACGTTCAAGCTCTTCGTCTATACCGAGGCCATGAACCAAGGCAAGACCCCTTGCGACCATTACGTGGACTCTTACGTCGGCATCAAAGTGTGGGATGCCGAGAAGGGCAAGGAGGTACTATGGTCGCCCACAAATGCAAACGGTTATTTCACTGGTGCCAACATGGCGCTGAAGACAGCATTCGCTCAAAGCGTCAACTCGGTTGCCGTGAAACTCGGACAAGAGCTGGGCGTCAGCAGCATAGCACATACTGCCTACAAGATGGGCATCAAAAGTCCGCTTGACGAGACACCGGCACTGGCGCTCGGTTCAAGCGACGTAAACTTGCTGGAGCTGGTCAATGCCTATGGCACAGTGGTCAACAACGGCAAGTATCATAGCCCTGTATTTGTCACCCGTATCCTCGACCGCGACGGTAAGGATCTGTTACCGCCCAGAATTGAGGAGTCACAAGCTATCAGCTACAAAAGCGCTTTCCTGATGCAGCAGATGCTCATGGCTGGCATGCGGGTGCCTGGCGGTACGAGCATGAGTCTATGGCGCTACGTACGCAACTATGCCGATACAGAGTTCGGCGGCAAGACCGGAACATCGAACAACCACTCCGACGCATGGTTCGTAGGCGTCAGTCCTAAACTGGTGTGCGGCGCATGGGTAGGCGGCGAGTATCGTGCCATCCATTTCCGTACAGGTCAGCTGGGACAAGGCTCACGCACGGCATTGCCTATCTGTGGAGGTTTCTTCGAGTCGGTAATGGGTGATAAGAATTTCAAGCACTATCATGGTAAGTTCGAAAAGCCCAAAGACGATGACATTCGCAGTTTCATGTACGACTGTAGCGGCTCCTATTCCGTTCCTAACGATAGTCTGAGCCTTGACGGTGTCGACGAAGGTATCACCATTCTTGATAACACTGACCTCTCACCCGACGCAGAAGAAAAAAAGGCTGCTGAGGAACCTGTCATTGTAGTGACCGACGAATCGGAAGAATTCTAACCGGGTATCATCCGCATGGAACTGGACTTGGATAACAAGGAGTGGCAAGATGCACTCCAGATTGTCAACTATACCCGCCGTTCTCTTTTTCTTACGGGAAAGGCAGGTACGGGTAAGTCTACATTCCTGCGCTACGTATCGGAGAACACGAAGAAAAAGCATGTCATCCTTGCACCCACTGGCATTGCTGCCATCAATGCCGGTGGAGCAACCCTCCACAGTTTCTTCCGGCTGCCTTTCCATCCGCTGCTTCCCAACGACTCCCGCTACGACCGTCGCCACATACGCGAGACACTGAAATACACAGGTGCCCAGCGCAAGCTGCTACGCGAGATAGAACTCATCATCATCGACGAGATTTCAATGGTACGTGCCGACATCATCGACTTTATCGATAAGGTGCTGCGTATCTACACCCGCAACTATGAGCCTTTCGGAGGTAAACAACTGTTGCTCGTAGGCGACATCTATCAGCTGGAACCAGTTGTTAAGGAAGACGACCGCCAACTACTCACACCGTTCTATCCCTCTGCCTATTTTTTCAATGCCAGAGTATGGCAGCAGATGAAACTTGTCAGCATCGAACTGCGAAAAGTCTACCGACAGCATGACGACCGGTTCATCGCCCTACTCGACCGCATACGTCAGAACCAAGCCACGCAACAAGACCTGAAGATGCTGAACGCCCAGGTAGGGTCAACTCAAAACGCTCAATTAAGCATCACCCTTGCTACGCGGCGCGACACGGTTGACTATATCAACGAGCAGCAACTTGCACAACTTGACGGCCAACCCTGCATGTTCAAGGGAACCATCACTGGCGACTTCCCTGAATCCTCGCTACCAACGCCCATGGAACTGTCGCTGAAGCCCGGTGCACAAATTATCTTCATCCGTAACGACAAGGAAAAGCGTTGGGTCAACGGAACGATTGGCACCATCATCGCTATCGACGAGGAAGAAGGAATCATCGGCATTGTCGACGAAGACGGACACGAGTTCGACGTAGAGCGTGAGTTGTGGGAGAACATGCGCTATACCTTCAACGAAAAGGAGCAGAAGATTGAAGAAGAGCTCTTAGGCACATACACTCAGTTTCCTATTCGCTTAGCATGGGCCATTACCGTACACAAAAGCCAGGGACTCACCTTCAAACAAGTGAAAATCGACTTCACAGGTGGAGCCTTCGCAGGTGGACAGACCTACGTTGCCCTCTCACGCTGCACCTCGCTCGAAGGTATCACCCTCGTGGCTCCCATTCGTCAGCAGGACATCTTCGTCCGTGCCGAGGTGGTGCAGTTTGCCAAACATTACAATGACCAGCAACTCATCGGACAAGCAATGCAGGAAGGACAGGCCGACCGCCAGTATCACGATGCGATAAAAGCTTTTGATAAAGGTGATTACAGCGCATTTCTCGACCATTTCTTCCTCGCCATCCATAGTCGTTACGACATCGAGAAGCCTCTATACCGCCGCTACATACGTTACAAATTGGAATCCATCAACCAGTTGCGTCACGAGAACGAGCAGTTGCTGAAAGAGAAGAAGGAACGTGAAAAGACCCTTAAGCGACTTGCTGCCGAATACACGCTCTTAGGCAAGGAATGTGAACAGGAGCACATGACCGATGCAGCCATCCGCAACTACCAAAAAGCACTCGAACTATATCCGGATGCCACCGATGCACGACGACGACTGAAAAAATTACAAAAATAAACGATTGCACACAATATTTTTGCAAAATAGATGCAAATCAAGAAATTGTGCTCCCACACAACAAATTTTAGTAAAAATAATCAAAGAAAAGTTTTGCCAAGTCAAAAATTTTCCTTACCTTTGCATCGTTATCCTGAAAACAATCTTTTTACCTTAAAAGAACTAATACCTATTGAAGATTAAAGCGGTCGCCTGTGAAGGCCATCGCTTTATTGTTTTATTGGGGCTCAATAACAAACACTCTGTAACAACTCAGCTCACCACGCTTTTGACAATCAAAACAAATGTTAATGTTGTCGACAATTGTAGACGAATCGCACAAATACGTCTACTAATGGGGAAATAATATCTATCTTTTTTCGCCATCTCACATATTATGTCTACTTTTGCATCATCAAAAACTATACAAAAGTATGAAAAAAGGAATGATTTTTTTGGCAGGTCTACTATTCTGCACCTTGGGTTCCTGGGCTCAGAAGGCGTGGACACTGGAAGACTGCATCAATTATGCCAAGGAGCACAACATTACGCTGCAAAAGGCATTGTTGCAGAAGAAGTCGGCAGAGGAGGATGTAAAAAGTTCCCAAGCCGCCCTGTTGCCTTCGCTCTCAGCATCAACGAACCAGAGCATAGGCTACCGTCCCTGGCAGGACAACGGCACCACCACCGTGACTAACGGACAAGTAAACACGAAAGTGAACAAGAGCTACTACAACGGAAACTACGGTTTGAACGCATCGTGGACAGTATGGAACGGCAACAAGAACCGCAACACACTGCGGCAGAACCGTCTCTCTGCCGAGCAGGCAGGACTGGAGGCCGAGGTGACGGCCAACTCCATACAGGAGCAGATAGCTCAGCTCTATGTCCAGATTCTCTATCTGACTGAGGCTGTCAAGGTAAGCGAACAGAGTCTTGAGACCAGTAAGAAAAATGAGGAGCGCGGAAAAGAAATGGTTGAAGTCGGCAAAATGTCGAAAGCCGACTTAGCCCAACTCTCGGCTCAGCGTGCCTCCGACGAATATAACATAGTGGAATCGCGCGCGAACATTTCTAAATATAAACTACAGCTGAAGCAGCTCTTGGAGTTGGATGGCACGCAGGAGTTCGACGTGGCCCTGACCGATATCTCCGACGAGCAGGCCCTGTCCCAAGTGCCCGCCCTTCAGACAGTTTACAACGAAGCTCTGACCACGCGTCCGGAAATCAGGAGCAGCGAACTGTCAGTTAAGAGCAGCAACCTGAGCATTGCTATGGCTAAGGCCGGATGGCTGCCCACACTGAACATGACCGCAGGCTTGGGCACGAGCACCAACTCGCTCTCTAACAACGCATGGGGTTCGCAGCTGAAGACCAACTTCGATGCATCAGCAGGATTCACTGTGAGTATTCCTATCTTCGACCAGCGCCAGACAAAGACCTCGGTAAACAAGGCGCGCATACAGCGAATGCAGGCCCAGCTCGACTTGCAGGACCGCCAAAAGGAACTATATCAGACTATCGAGGGCTACTGGCTCGACGCTGAGACGAATCAGGCTAAGCTGCGCTCAGCCATCGCTACGGAAGAGAGCGAACAGCAGAGCTACGACCTCCTGCAGGAGCAGTTCCAGCTCGGACTGAAAAACATCGTGGAGCTGATGACTGGCAAGGACCGCCTGCTCACCGCACAGCAGAATCGCCTGCAAAGCAAGTACCAGACCGTGCTGGCCCAGCAGATGCTGAAGTTCTATAGTGGAAAACAATAAAAAACAACAGATATGAGAAAAATTATCAACATCGGGCTTATCGCCCTGACTGTCATCGCAGTACTGAGCAGCTGCAAGAAAGAACAGCGGACGTCATTCTCTATGGCAAAAGTGGAAAAGGGAAACATCCAGACGTCGATTACCGCAACAGGCACCATCGAGCCTGTGACCAGCGTCACCGTCGGCACACAGGTCAGTGGCATCGTCAACAAACTCTACGTAGATTACAATTCTGAAGTGAAAAAAGGTCAGATTATTGCCGAACTCGACAAGACCAACCTTATCAGTGAACTGAACACCGCCAAGGCCAACTTGAGCAGCGCCCAGAGCACATTGGCCTATGAGCAGAACAACTTCCAGCGCTACAAGACGCTCTACGACAAAGGTTTGGTGAGTGCCGACGAGTTCGAGACGGCTCGCCTGAGCTACTTGAAAGCTAAGGATCAGGTGACCACATCTTCACAGAGCGTGCAGAAGGCACAAACCAATCTGGGCTATGCCACGATTACCAGCCCCATCGACGGTGTGGTGCTGTCGAAGGCAGTGGAAGAGGGCCAGACGGTAGCTGCTTCGTTCAACACACCTGAGCTGTTTACCATCGCACAAGACCTGACCAACATGCGTGTCATCGCTGACATTGACGAGGCCGACATCGGAGGCGTAAAGGAAGGTCAGCGTGTATCCTTCACCGTCGACGCATTCCCCGACGACCAGTTTGAAGGACATGTCACACAGGTTCGCCAGCAAGCTACCACTGAGAGTAACGTCGTCACCTACGAGGTGGTCATCTCTGCCCCCAACAACGACCTGAAGCTGAAACCCGGCCTCACTGCTAACGTGACAATCTTCACGCTTGAGAAGAACGACGTACTTACCGTGCCTGCCAAGGCCTTGCGTTTCACCATTAACGAGGCTCTCCTACAGGAAGGCCAGAAGATTGAGGACTGTCCGGGCAACCACAAGCTGTGGACGTTGGATGGCAACACCTTCAAGGCACATGCCGTAGAGATTGGCACCTCAAACGGAGTATCTACTGAAATTATTAGTGGTATAGCCGCCGGCACCGATGTGCTTACCGACTTCACCATCTCAGGAGGCGAAGAAGAGAGTGGTGCTTCAGAGCAGGCAAGCAACCCATTCATGCCGAAGCCAAGGAGAAATAACAAACAACAGCAACAGCAGAAGAGATAACCTATGGATAGAAAAGTCGTTATCGAACTCCAGAACGTAAAACGCTACTTCCAGGTAGGTTCCGAGACGGTAAAGGCCCTGCGTGGCGTATCGTTCAAGATCTACGAAGGCGAGTTCGTCACCATTCAGGGCACATCGGGCTCCGGCAAGTCAACACTGCTGAACCAGCTGGGTTGCCTCGACACCCCCACCAGCGGCGACTACTTCCTTGACGGCGTCAACGTTCGCACCATGTCTAAGACACAGCGCGCCCATCTGAGGAACCAGAAGATAGGCTTCGTGTTCCAGAACTACAACCTGTTGCCGAAGACCACTGCCGTAGAGAACGTGGAGCTGCCGCTGATGTACAACTCGAAATACAACGCCCGTCAGCGACGCGAGGCTGCCGTCAAGGCCCTTCAGGCAGTAGGACTGGGCGACCGTCTGGAGCACAAGTCCAACCAGATGTCTGGTGGACAGATGCAGCGCGTAGCTATTGCCCGCGCTTTGGTCAACGAGCCTGCCGTGCTATTGGCCGACGAGGCCACTGGTAATCTGGACACCCGTACCTCGTTCGAGATGCTTGTTCTTTTCCAGGAGCTCTACCGCCAGGGCCACACCATCATCTTCGTGACCCATAACCCTGAGATTGCCGAATACAGTTCGCGCAACATTTTCCTTCGCGACGGTAAGATACGCGAGATTACGGAGAACCAGAACATCAAGTCGGCTGCCGAGGCCCTGGCTGCACTACCGGTGCCGCAAGATGATTAAGGTAAAAATGAACAGTGAAAAATGAATATACTCAATCTATTTAAAGTAAGCCTGAAGGCCGTTGCCAACAACAAGATGCGGTCGTTCCTGTCGATGCTGGGTATCATCATCGGCGTGGCTGCCGTCATCATCATGATGTCGATAGGCCAAGGCTCGAAAGAGAGCATCCGCCAAGAACTCTCGACCATGGGTACCAACCTGCTGACCATACGCCCGGGTGCCGACATGCGTGGCGGCGTGCGTCAGGATCCGTCATCGATGCAAACCCTGAAAATGGCCGACTATGAGCGCATCCTTCGCGAGAAGAAGTTTGTGACGAAGGTGTCGCCCGAGGTCACTGCCAGCGGACAGGTCATCTACGGCAATAACAATACCAACACGTCGATGTACGGCGAGTCGGTCGACTATCTCGACATCAAGCAATGGGATGTTGAGGAAGGCGAATGTTTCAACGAGGAAGACATCAAGAAGGCAGCAAAAGTATGTGTGATAGGTGCCACCATCGTCAAGGAACTCTTTGGCAACACCGATCCTATCGGCAAAACCGTCCGATTCAAGTCTATCCCCATGCGCGTCATTGGCGTACTGAAGTCTAAGGGCTACAACTCGTGGGGCATGGATCAGGACAACGTGATGATTGCGCCCTACACCACGGTGATGAAACGCATCGCCGCCCAGACATTCTTCTCCAGCATCGTCTGCTCGGCTGTGACCGAGGAACTGAGCGACGCCGCTATTGAGGAGCTCACCCAGATACTACGCGACAACCACAAGCTGAAGGGCGATGCCGACGACGATTTCACCATCCGCTCACAGGCCGAGATGATGGAAACGATGTCGTCGACTATGGACACCGTGACGCTGATTCTCGTCGTAGCTGCAGCCTTCTCACTGCTCGTGGCAGGTATCGGCATTATGAACATCATGCTGGTCAGCGTCACCGAGCGCACCAAGGAGATTGGCCTGCGCATGGCCGTAGGTGCCACAGGGCCTGTCATCTCGCTGCAGTTCCTCATCGAGTCAGTGCTCATAAGCGTCACAGGAGGACTGCTTGGCATCTTGGTAGGATGCGGAGCCAGCTCCTTCTTGCCCCTGTTCGGCATGCCCAGCAGTGTGCCTGCATGGAGCATATACGTTTCGTTCCTCGTTTGTGTGTGCATAGGCATACTCTTCGGCTACATTCCCGCACAGAAAGCGGCCAACATGGATCCCATCGAGGCAATCCGACATGAGTAGGAGTTCTTGAGTTATGAACCGTCATACAGAGATATTGCTTCACATTGCCGTCTGGGCACTGCTGTTTCTCGCGCCCTTGTCGTTCATGTACCACGGCAACGGCGTGAGCCTCAGCCAATACCTCATGGTGAGCGTGTCACCGCTGACAATGATGCTGGTGTTCTATCTGAACTACCTGTTGCTCACGCCAAGACTCTTTGTCAAAGGCGAAAAGAAGTTCTTCTGGATCATCAATGCAACACTCTGTATCGGGCTGGGCATTGCAGTCCATTTCTGGATGGCCTATGCCCACGACCTCTTCGAGACGCCGGGCAACGACCGTCCCTCAATGACGATGCTCCAGAACGTGCTCATCATCCTTCGCGACATCTTCAACCTTATCCTATCGGCTGCCATCGCCACGACAATCTATCTGTCATTGCGCTGGCACAAGTCGGAAGAGGCACGCCTCGAGGCCGAGACAGCACGCACCGAAGCCGAACTGCGCAACCTGCGCAACCAGATCAGTCCCCATTTCCTGCTGAACACGCTGAACAACATCTATGCCCTGACCGCTTTCGACAGCGACAAGGCTCAGAAAGCCATAGAGCAATTGTCAAAGATGCTGCGCCACATGCTCTACGACAATCAGCACGAAAACGTAGAATGGGGCGACGAAGTGGAGTTCCTTGAAAACTACGTCAACCTGATGAAGATACGTCTACCACAAAACGTTGACGTCACCTTCGAGGCCACCCCACCCCACCTCTCCAAACCATCTGTAGCACCCCTACTCTTCATCTCGCTCATCGAGAATGCCTTCAAACACGGCATCAGTCCTACGGAGAAAAGCTTCGTCCATATACGCCTGAATACCGACGGACGACTTATCACCTGCGAGATAGAAAATTCCAACCACCCGAAATCAGAACAAGACCGCAGTGGTCATGGTGTAGGCCTGCAACAGGTACAGCGGCGCCTCGACCTGTGCTATCCAGGACGATACACCTGGGAACGCGGCGTCAGCGATGATGGCCAAAGCTACTATTCACACATACATATCACAACATGACAATATCCTGTTCCATCATTGACGACGAGCCCTTAGCAGCCCAACTGCTCGAGAGCTACGTCAAGAAGACGCCCTATTTAGAGTTGCATGGTGTCTACAATAGTGCCGTCGCTGCCATGCGCGACCTGCGCGAGCAACCTACACAGCTGCTCTTCCTCGACATCCAGATGCCCGAGCTCTCTGGCATCGAGTTTGCAAAGATCCTGCCTAAGGACACCAAGATTATCTTCACTACAGCCTTCCCCCAGTATGCTGTCGAGGGTTTCCGTGTCTCTGCTCTCGACTACCTGCTTAAGCCCGTCAGCTATCAAGACTTCCTGCGTGCTACGGACAAAGCACTTGAATGGTTTACCATTGCCGAGAAACGCGACACCTACACGCGCGACCGCTTCATGTTTGTGAAAAGCGACTACAAGCTCATACGCATCACGCTCGACCAGATTCTCTACATTGAGGGCCTAAAGGACTACGTTCGCATCTATCTCGATACGGGCGAGAAGTACATGTCGCTCATGAGCATGAAAAAGCTGGAAGAGTATCTCCCCCAACCAGAGTTCATGCGCACCCACCGATCGTATATCGTACACATGACAAAAATCGGTGCCGTCGACCATCTGCGCATCATCATCAACAACCAGTACATCCCCATCTCCGACAATTTCAAAGACATCGTGGTCAAGTATCTTGACAACCATACACTGGTATAACCACCGGCAAAAGGCATCATTCATCATTCAAATGCTCAATAACATGCCAATAACACCCCAATTCTGCGGTGATAGTATAAAAAACATGGGGAAAAATTTGGCAGATTGAAATAAAATGTCTACCTTTGCACCCGCAAAACGAAAACGTTGCACCCGTAGCTCAGTTGGTAGAGCACCTGACTCTTAATCAGGGTGTCCAGGGTTCGAGCCCCTGCGGGTGTACAAAGGTCAAAAGATTGTTAAGCAAGCGTTGCACCCGTAGCTCAGTTGGTAGAGCACCTGACTCTTAATCAGGGTGTCCAGGGTTCGAGCCCCTGCGGGTGTACAAAGGATAGGAAAGTGGCAGGTCAAACAACCTGCCACTTTTTTATGCTGATACTGTTTACCTCATGCTGCAAGTTATTCAGGAAACGACAGGCTTGCATGCCATCCATTTGGGCGTGATGAAACTGAAGGGAGATAGGCAGGGTGGTTTTAAACAGACCTTTCCTGTACCTGCCCCACGCAAGAAACGGGTTGTTCCAACGGCCGGAATACTGATTGACTATCATATCCAGCTCTGTGTGTGGCAATGCCGAAGTGCCAATAATCATGGCGTCTTCTATCGATATGCTTTTACAGGTCTTTGCTGCCAGGCTGGTCGCTTCCAGATAGTCGGCATTAAACTGCTTAATGTCTTCGGAATAAGGCACATCACACAAAGAGATTCCTCCTTTCTCGTTCAGCACGATGACATTGACAGCCAGCTTGTCAAAGCGGTATAAATGGCCAGGCACTGGCAGGAAGAAGCACTCTTCAATGCTGCTGGCAGCCTTACAGATACACCAGCACAAGAGCACGGTAAACTTGATTCCCGTTTTCCGACTTGTTTTCCGCAGACGACTGACTTCAAAAGTCTTCGTCAATGTCACCATCGGCTGGGGCGATGACATCCACATGTTGAATGCTTCTGCACGGACACTCTGTTGAGGGTTAATTTCTTGTTTCATTTCTTCCAGCGTTTTAACATGGGGAAGAAGCCTCGCATCATCTGCTTATACTCTTCCTTGGTCATAGGCTTGGGCATATTCTTGTTGACTTCGTCCACAAACTGAGCACAGTGCTCTATCATCTCATCCATTGTACATTCCTGCAGGAAGCGACCATCCTTATAGCAATATTGGCAGTAATCGAAGTTTATACTGCCATCTGCATTGGTGCCACAATCTTCATTCTTGGTGAGAGGCATACCGCAACTTTGGCAAAACTGAGGGAGCTGACCCTCTTGGAATGCCTTTTCTTTCTGAGGAAATGTAGCTTCGTAGGCCTCGAAAGCCTCTGGATTCTCATCAGCTACAAAGTAGCCCTTAGGCGGACAATAGGTACCCTCGCGGTTGCCCCAATAGCCAGGAATCAGCTCCAGAGCAAGGAAGTAAGGTACATCCGACTCTCGCGGCTCAGCGTGATAGTGAATCTTCATCTTGCTGGCCAGGTCGAAGCCCGCGTGCTTGTAGAATTCGATGTTTCCTTCCATCTGAATCAGGCCGATGCCCATCTCCTTGGCCTTCTCCAGAGCATACTGCAGAAGCTTCAAACCATATCCCTTACGCTTGTAGTCGGGATGAATACTGATGGGGCCGAATGTCCAAGAAGGGAACACCCCACCCTCTCCGTCAAGCATAATTTCAGCCTTTGAAAACATCACATGGCCGATGATCTTTCCTTCTTCTTCCATCACGAGGTCCAATTCAGTGATGAAGTCGGGGTTCGTTCTATACTGGTTAAGCACGTAATGCTCTGTGCATCCTGGGCGATAAATGTTCCAGAATGCCTCGCGAGTCAGGTTTTCCACTTCGCGATAATCTTGTGGTTGTTCTAATCTGATATTCATTTCTTTTATTCTTATTACCATTTTGACGCTGCAAGGCTCGTATAAGTCGCACTCCACCTCGCGGTTTTCGTCCGCAAAGGTACGAATAATTACAGATTCTGCCAAATAATTGGGATATTCTGTACGATTCTGTGACGAATGACGTGATTAAGCGAGTGAACTGTCGCGCCAGCCACTCCCCTCTTGAACCCTGCCCTTACGGGGAGGGGGGCCCTTTGGGAGGGGTGGGGTCTGTAATATCCTGATAGCGAATAAGATACTGACCCCACCCCTGCCCCTCCCCTACAAGGGAGGGGAGCGGCTTCCGCTTCCCTCTGCAGATGGAAATCCGTAGGCACTCCCCTCCCTTGTAGGGGAGGGGCAGGGGTGGGGTCAGTATATCTTCATAAACAGAGAAAAAAGGGGAACAACAAATTGAACACCCTAGTTTGGACTTTTTCAAGTGGACTCATTAATGGAACACGAAGATACGAAGATACGAAGTTTTTCGTTCTCGTGAAATCATCTTCCTTTCTTCGTTTCTTCGTGTTTAGTTAAAATCATTCCGTGGTTTCCAAACAAGTGAAAGCTGTATGATTCACAAAAGCGTGTTTGTTCAAAAGTAAAACAACTTGTTTTACTATCGTAAACATACGCTTTACGACTGTAAAAGATGCTATCTGAGGAGGTAAAACAAGTTGTTTTACATCGAGAAATAGCAGTGTAAGATTGGAAAGAACATACATTGCGTGTAACGAACAGATAGTGAAAGAGATAAGAGCAATACTGTAAGATTACGGAAAAAGTATAAAAGAAAAGGAAGTACAAATGGCACTCAAGATGCTATGAAACTTGCGAGATCAATTACCAAAGAAGCGAGGGCGCAGTAATTTCATTACCCTTACGGGACGGTCTGAGCCGACTTCCAAATTGGGGCAGAGTGTTTCCTCGCCAGTATCAACGAAACCGCATTTTTCCATCACGCGGCCTGAAGCTGGGTTTGAGGGAAAGTAGTCTCCCCAAAGCACCGTGAAGCCCTTCTCATTGAAACAATAGTCGATGACCAGCTGAAGTGCCTCCGTACAGATGCCTTTGCCCCAAAACGGACGGGCTATCCAATAACCTACCTCTGCTTGATCTTCGGCAATCTTCAGGTTCGATGCGGATGCCGGGAGGTAGCCCACACAGCCAATTGGCTGACCTTCGGTCGACCTCTGTCGCGACTCGGCATAGTTGATGCCAGCATCGCTCTGTTCTCGCTGCTCCATCGGTTCACCAGACTCTTTCCATATGACCGCCCACATCCCTTCTGCGCTAAAGACATTCCGAATAATCTCCAGACTCTCCTCCACAGACTTATGTGGTGGCCATCCGGCACGTGGGCCGACCTCAGGGTCACTGGCGTATTTATATAGTGTCTCGGCATCACTCTCTAGCCAAGGGCGCAATAGTATCCTTTCTGTTTCCATCTTCTTTTTAAGTTTGACGATGCAAAAGTACGAATAGTTTCGGACATTACAAAAAATCTGGGATATTCTGTACACAAAGAACAACTGTTAAGGGCCAAAGCCATTATCGCGAAGAACGGCTTTATGACGTCGACTATGTCAATGCCATCCACCAGAGCCGTTCTTTTGCATCGAAAGACTTGTGCCAAATCGTAGCCGACCCTACCTCAGACATCACCACTCGTGGCAGCCATTCCCACAAAGTGTGGTGTTGCAAAGAATGAAGGTGATTGAGGCCCCTTCGCATTAGAATTACACAAAATAATTTTTTTTTACGTCCTTTCGCCAGAAATTGGAAGAAAATATGTAATTTTGCTCCTGCAATTTTAAATAAATAGAAAAACGTATGAAGTATTATTTTCGCACTTCAAATGATGATTATTTCCTTTCAGAGAAATGTCTGAGAGAGCAACATGCAATTGACTGGCAACAGGCCAAACAACACTATGAAATAGGAGACATTATCTTCCTTTACCTGTCGGCACCAGTAAAACAAATCCGTTTCATGCTAATTGTAGATGATATAGACTTTCCATATAGGAACACTATTAACAAGAAATGTTATTGGGGCAAAAAACATACTCCAGAAGATGCCATAGATTATGATGCTTTGACCTGTAGATTGAAACTCCTTAAAGAGGTCAACTCACAGGGGCTTCATTTCAAAGAACTATCAAAGCACGGCTTAAAGGAGTTATATCCAAAAGAGTTGAAAGGTGAGTTACTTGAGTATGTTCTTTCATTCTTTACAGATAACCCTCCATCCTATTTTGATGAACTTGACAGTTCTGATGACATATTCGAGGGGGCGAAAAAAACTATAGTAGTAAATCGATATGAGCGTGACAGCAATGCCGTTGAGAAATGCAAACTAACAAATGGTTGCAGATGTGCAGTCTGTGGCATGGACTTCGAAGAAACTTACGGTCAACTAGGTCGTGGCTTTATCCATGTTCACCATATAGTCCCGATTGCGACTATCGGAAAAGAGTACAAGTTAGACCCTGTAAATGATCTTGTGCCTGTATGCCCTAATTGTCATGCCATGTTGCATCATGGAGCTGAAGGTCATGTGTTGACAATAGAGGAATTAAAAGAAATCATCAAGAAATAGTGACTAGTTATACACTTAATTATACGTTTATAGCAACGCTTGTCCACATCACCCCGCAATAGATGGGAGAATCCTCGCCACTCTCCATAAGGATGGGGTTAATGAAGCAACTGATGTCACGTCATGCATGCCCATGAGACAGCCTTGTTCCCAACTTTTTTGTCCACTTATGCTAATGCCTAGCATCTTGCCTTATATAGATGAAGTTTATCATTTATTGGTATGAAATCCCACATTTTAAACAGTTTCACATCTGTGATTTCATCAAACGAAGGGTAGTCAACACAAGGGACTCCATTCTCTACGTATCTTCGTTTGGGTTCAATGCCCGACATCAGAACAAGTTCTACATTTTTTATCTCTGTGAAATCATCTGAATGTCCCATTTTGTGTATAGACAGCACGATGAGTTTTTCTCTCTTGCTTAAATTTCTATACCAATCATAAATTGCTTTCGTTGTAATATCGTTTGTTTGCTCCATCTTATACTTATCGCGAAATATAATTATCAAAATCACCCTCAAATGCATCGGCGAGACCATTCTCTATATCATCACGACTCCATCCGTTATTGTCATTGAGTTCATCCCAAGCCTCTTCGTCAGCCCATCTAAAATGTTCTTTTTGGTTTGGAACAATGACCTTCTTTTTAATCTCGCAAAATGATTTCCAAAGTGACGATGCTCCTGTGTCTTTAGTTAAATGAAGTAATGGGAAAACCTTGCCTTGCGCATTCAATACGAAGGAAACGGAAATGTCATCCTTCGGTATTGAATCTCCGAAAGCGATTTCTCCATACGATGTGCGGAAGGGGAAAAACATCCTGCCTGTTTTGGGGTCTGTCTTTACAACTATTTTACTCAGACCAAAATCAGCCTTGAAATCTTCGACGGTGTATGTTTTGATAAATACAAGGCCTGTTAGTGAATTTCCTTTTGCCAATATGCTGGCGTCAATGGTTTGCTCCTTTCCATTAATAGAAACCTTGATAGCATGGATATATTCCTCATCAAGTGTCCAGATTTTGTCATATTTCACAGGCAATACGATATCACCGAAAGCATTAATAATTCCCCATTGTTTTTCATTCTGCTTGTTGTATCTCATAACACGGGCAAAACCGCAGCAAAAAATATTGTCACACCATGCGTATAGTCCGAAAGGAAACAATGGCTTGTTTTGAGGATTGACGTAGGAATAACGCATTTTTTCATCCCGAACCAAAGAAAGACCACAGCTAAAGGGATTCATTTCTTTAAATTGCGGTTCTATGACCATATTTCCCAATTGGTCTTTTACGCCATATAATCCATTCTCTTGGAAGATGATATAATCTTTGTCCATAGTGTAATTACTGTTTTGGCAAGCGTAAAGTTTCATCGGCTTCCCGCCCTGTGTTTCTCTACCTTAATTATATATTATACTGCCACGCCTGTCCGCATTACCTCGCGGTAAATAGGAGAATTCTCACCGCTTTCCAAGAGGATAGGTTCGATGTAGCAACTGATGTTACGTCTAGCACGTCCAAGTGAGACAGCTGTGTCCCACCACTGGGCTTTGTCAACCTTTGGCACAATGACTGCTACGTCAATGTCGCTCCACTCGTTGGGGCAACCTTTGGCGTAGGATCCGAACATCATCACCTTCATAGCAGGATCAAAGCGAGGGGCTATGACTTCCTTATAGCGGCGTACCAACTCAAGGGCAAACTCCTTGGGTAGAATGCCTTGTATGGTATCGGGTGTGAAGTCTATCGGGTCGATGACTTTTCCTTCAGTTTTTCGAGTATCCATGCGTGCAGTTGTTTGGTGGTTTCTAAAATCATTGAGGTTGTTTCGCGATTAAGCGTTCGGGCTACAGCGTCCTTGACTTCCTGATAGCGAGCGTCGATATTCATGTGCTTGATACCTTCAAGGAAATCTTTCTGTTCTTCGCTCATCTTTGTGTATAGCCCGCAACCCTTAGAGATGCGCTCGTGGTCGTGAAGGTAGGGCGGGTCGTCGTCACGGCACACGCACCAGTAGGCCTTTAAGGTCTTCTCGATGACCTGATGACACATGAAACCTGTGTAGAGCCAGTGTCCGTTGTTGAACAGCAGTTCTGCCACGCTCAGGTCTTCAGCCACGATGTCGAGCCACTTGTCTGCTCTTTCTTTGTTTGCCATAATCTATTCATTTATATGGTTTACGGTGGCAAAGTTACGATATATTTTTCAGATTATCAACATTTCCTTGAAAAAACTGCCCTAATTGCTATACTTTTCATATTGCCTTGCGGCACTTTCGTCTGTCTTTCTCAGATAGTTGCGGATGCATTGCCGTACTGCAACGTTCGATGGCTGCTTATTTCATTTTTCCGTTTAGAATCTTGTTTCGGACTCCTTTCACGGCAGATTTGTAATAGTCTATCTCCATCGCTTCGAGGGTGCGTTTCAGTTCGTCCATCAGCTCAGGATAGTATTTGCACATGCGAAAGGCAAGTTTCATGCAGACCGACTGAATGCCTGGAAACTCCTCGACATCCATCATGTGGTCGAAACAGAAATCAAGGAAGTCTGTACGCAGGTCATTTTCATGAATCTCCAGTCGCTCAATGATGTTCAGTGACAGTCGCCTGACGGAAGAATTATCTGTTTGCATGGCTTGATTGATAAAATCGCTCAGTATCACCTGCAGTTGGGACAATTCTTCTTTGCTGGCCTTGGTAAGTCCCCACAAGGCACTCCTCACCACACGATAGTCCTCACTGAATGCATACTGACGAGCAAAGCCAAGGAAATCACCACTTACTTTTACTTCCTGGTAGATTTCCTGTGCGCCGCCTTCACTGAATGTCTGCCTGAGTCTGTCTTCGGTTATTGCCATTTATGTATATTATTGCGTTCATTTTTCACTATACGGTTTGTCATTCAGCGGGCGGGTGCAGCCCCAACTTTTTGCAAAGTCTTCAAAGCCTTTGTTGACCTTTTTCAGGAATAGTAGGCTCACCATCTTACGTACCAGCCAGGGATATTGCTCTGGGCCGGTGAACTTCTTTGCCTCTGGGGTGAGGAAGCTGCCATTCTGCGCAAACAGCCGTCCCATCTTTTCGTAAGGTGCAACAATCTTGGCTTTAATAGCATCCTCTCTGGTTCGGATGCCAAAACTGCCGCCATGAATCAGTGTGCCGCCAAAGCTGCAACCGAGTTGTGCGGGAAGCCCTTGCAAGATTCGCTCACAGAAACGGAACTCATATCCTTCATCCATGCCACCGTGAAGAAGGAAAGATAACTGAGCAGGCTGCCTGCGCTCTGATGGCAGCGATTCAAGGAATTCCAGCATCAGGCTGGGTATACACTCCACATAGAGCGGAAAAGCAATGAGGATACGTTCGTGTGAAAGGAAGGCTTCACGTGCTGCATCCCATTCCTTACGGTTGGAGAGATTGTGGAGTTCCCATGTGATGCCAGTTCCTTCCAGCCCTTTGACGAACGAATGAATAATCTTGTCCGTATTGCTGAATTTCGCCACACGTGGGCTGCCGTTGATGATGACCAAGTGAGAAAGTTTATTGTTTAGTGATACGACAGCCTCACTTTTCATTTTACACTTTTCACTTTTCACTTGCAAAGCGATAGCACCAAGTGACTGCCCACCTATGTTTACTGCCGTACGCTGGCACCAATCTTCCATCATCGTCTGGTCAGCATCGCCTTTGTATAGGAGTCCTATGTTGAGTGGATGGTAACGCATTTCATGGCGCATCCAACCATCACGAAATCCTACTGTCATATTCAGCATAGGCACGATACGATCCATCACCCGTTTGCCTTTGTAGTCTAAAAAACCGAAGCGCGTATCTGAAACAATCCACAGGTTTTCTGTCTCTACCAGTTTCTTTATAATCTCTTCGTAATCGTCTTTTATGGCACAAATGCCAGGTGTCTTCAGCCAACACTGGTTACAGCCCATGCAATGTGCAATCTTCATGCCCGAGGTTTCGATGATCTCCACCTCTTTATCTTTAATCAGAGCCTTTATTTGCTCAGATACTTCCTTGCCTAATGTGTTTAATACTAATGTTTTCATTATAAGTTCAAATTATACTTGCCCATATCGCCATTGGATTGCAGAACTGGTCAGAGTGTATTGATTGACGATGCAGTCGAGTTCCGTCTGGCTCGCCGTCTGTCCTATGAACCAGCTCATTAGCATGGTGAACTTCATTCCGCTCTTTTTGCTGACCTTTACCAAGCGGCTAACATCCAACGCCTTCACCCGTTCGACCTCTGGTCTTGCTACCAACAGGACGCAAGAATGTCACCATCGGCATGGGCGACGACATCCACATACGGAATGCTGCAGCACGATTACTCTCTTGAGGGTTTATTTCTCTCTTCATTTTCGCTTAATAGTGATTAATTCGCAGCCCTGCTTTTCGTAGTAGGCGAACATTTCAGGGAGTTTTTTCAGGTCGTAACTGGTGACACAGTCGGAGAGGACGTGTACCGTGTAGCCTGCTTTCCGCATGTTGAAACAGGTGGATTTCACACAGGCGGTAGCATCGGCACCAGCGATATAGAACTCCGTGATTCCGTTTTCCGCAATGAACGTGGCAAATGTCTCGCTTGTGAGGGCATTACTCTTTGTCTTCACAAAGACGTTTTCCGATACCACCTTCAGTTCCGGTACCAACTCCTCGCCATGAGTGCCAGGCTTAAAGGTACGTGTACCTGTAGTGATGTTATTATGCTTGATATAGACGACAAGCATCCCTTTGGATACTGCCCAATCAATTGCAGCATTGATATTGTCAACAATATCGCGGTAGTGCTTCGTGATGTCATTCTGGATGTCGATAACGACAAGTGCTCTAGTGTTCATAATCTTTTCATTATTTCAAATTTGCGCTGCAAAAATATGGAAAATCGCTCTTTCAGCCAAATTTCTGGGATATTCTGTACGATTCTGTGACGAATGACGTGATTAAGCGAGTGAAAAACTGAACAAGTTCAGATTTTTCCAAGCGGAAACGTCTTCGACGAAGTCAATGGCACAAAAAACCAAGGAAGAATCGACCGCTCCTCCCTGACTTCATAGACATATTTGACGTATCTTACTCCGGCAGCGCAATGAGCTGATATTCCTTTTCCGTGTCGATGTCGTCCGTGGGCTTTACCAGCGTACCGGCGAGGGCGAGATAGAGGCCGCCGGCCTTCTCGGCCTTCTTGTCGGTCGAGATGATGCGGGTGTCGTCCGCCTCGTCGATGGTCAACAGTGCCTTGCCGTCGTCGATGAGCTGCGCCCACGTCCAACCGCGAGCCGTCGAATAAAGATGGTTGCCCACGATGGTCGTTTTCACGCTTACGCGTTTGGCCGTGCGGCGGTATTCGTCGTAGCGCTGGCGCCATTCGGTCTGGTCCTGCTGCAACTTGCCGAGGATGTTCAGATAGCGGGTGTCGTCCTCATCGGTGCAGGCGATGGCGTCCATCATGCGGAAGAAATTGCGCATGCAGCGGTCGGTCTCCTTGCGGTCTTCCGACAGCTGGATGAGGGCACGCTGTGCACGGTCGGCGGCACGGGCGTCCATGAGTTCGATGACCTGGTCGTTCTTCGTCTTCAGGTCGGCCAGAATCTGCGTCAGCCCCAGCGTGGCGACGGCTGCCTCGAGCACGGCGCTTTGGCTGATGGCCTGAAGCCACTGCTCCACCTGCGTCGATTCTTCTCTCAGTGCGAGCTTTGCCGACGGCTTGTAGATGTCCACCTGACCCTTCAGCTGCAGTGCGGCCTGCTGCGAGGCGGGGATGGCCGACACCTTCGCCATCGCGTCAATCACCGTCAGCGCCTGGTTCAGCAGCCCGTCGCGCTCCTCGTCGGCCTGCCGGATAGCCTCCGTCTGGTCGGCCTTGCACGACTGCTCGTAGTCCGTGTCCTCCTTCGTGACGGCAGTCTTCAGCGGCGTAATCTCGTCCAGCAGCTTCGCGGGAGCGGGGTAAACCTCAGTCCACTCCTCGTCGATGCGGCGCACCACGTTCTTCGCGTAGCCCAGGTGCATGTCCTTCGGCCACTGCGAGGTGTCCATGTAAGTCACTTGTGGAATGTTTTCAACCATAATTTTCTATTTTTTAGTTCATAATTTCTATTTTCAGTCTCGATTTATCAACTTTTAACCTCAAAAGTCGGTGTTTCAACCCCGATTCGTCAACTTTTGACCTCAAAAGTCGGTGTTCCAACCTCGATTCATCAACTTTTGAACTCAAAAGTCAGTGTTTCCACCTCGATTGGTCAACTTTTGACCACAAAAGTCGGTGTTTCAGTTCCGATTAGCCTACTTTTGAAGTCAAAAGTCTGCTAATCCGGCGGAGGACGGCCTCCCTGTTCGCTGTTAGTTAGGTTCATACTCATGTTGTCTATCTCGTTGCTTCACTTACTGAATCTTCTTTTGAAAAAGAGGCGCGAAGCACTCTTGATAAACAACAATGAACATCGGGGTTACGACGCCCCTCGCACAATACTGCCGCAATCGCCAGCACCCCACGCCCCGATTCGGGGAAAGAGTTGCCAGCCACCGTTGTATCGTGCTAATCTCGTGTCGTAATTCGATGTTCTACCGATAAACTGTTGGCTCTCTTCCAAAAAGAAAATGATTCTGATTGCAAATGTAGCGAAAAATCCTCAATCCTGTATCAATTTGCCATAGAAAAATGCGAAATCTATCACATTTTATGTGATTTTCACAGTTCAAGGCATCGTTATTGGAGAAAAATGTGTATTTTTGCATCGTGTTTCGAAAGTAGGGTGTTCAATTTGTTGTTCCCCTTTTTTCGCTGTATATGAAGATATACTGACCCCACCCCTGCCCCTCCCCTACAAGGGAGGGGAGTGCCTACGGATTTCCATCTGCAGAGGGAAGCGGAAGCCGCTCCCCTCCCTTGTAGGGGAGGGGCAGGGGTGGGGTT
>Ga0256404_1004050_pt1 | contig 28411 bp, 19 predicted proteins | sample RumenRJG_01DNA_FD_185990 | JGI IMG/M metagenome (GOLD analysis project Ga0256404, IMG submission 185990) | Bovine rumen microbial communities from Lethbridge, Alberta, Canada - RJG_01 | ecosystem: Host-associated > Mammals > Digestive system > Stomach > Rumen | place: Canada: Alberta | collected...
GGTCTCGTACTGGTGCTCCACCCGGATCAGGTCCGCCACCACGCCGTGGATGCCCCGGATTCTCCCCCGGGTCTCCATGACCCGGCGGATGCTGTTTCCGTAGCCGTCGTAGCGCTCCGCCAGGTTCTTCAGGGACTCCAGCCTTGCGCTGTCCGCCTGGTAGGCGGCCTGGGCCTTCTGCAGCAGCGCACCGAGCCGCGTGACCTCCTGGTCCGCGGCAAAGGCGTCCTCCCGGGCATCCTTCTCTGCCCGGGCGATCATGTCCCGCTTCTCATCGATGTCGCCGATGGTCTGCTTCAGTTCCCCGGTCTCCTTCTCAAGCTCCGCCTCCTCTGTGCGGATCTCCAGGAGCCGTCTCGCGCTGTCCGCCTCCTGGGCGTTCAGCTGCTCCAAAATGGTCACAAAGCGCTGGTCCCGGGCGGTGACCTGGGCCTTTTGCTCCATGTCCTCTATGATCTCGTCCTTCTTCTTCTGGATGTTCTGCTCCAGAAGCTGGATCTCCTCGTCCGCGGAAACCAGGCGCCATTCGGCATCGTCCGCGTTCCGGGAGGCCTCGCCGGCCTTCTCGTCGGTCCCGGACTTCTCCCCCTTTAGCCGCTCCTCCTCCGCTTCCCTGCCGGCGATCTCCCCGCCGATGGCGGAAAGCCTGGAGGTGATGTGCTCCTGGTTTGCCCGGTCCGTGTTGATCTGTTCCAGGAGGACCCGGATCTCGCCCTCGGCGCTCTCCTCCTCCACGCTGCGGGAGGAGATGGCGTCCCTGAGCCCGGAGATGGTGTCGTCCAGCTCCCGGATGGTCTCGTCCAGGGCCTCGTACTGGGTCTTCAGCCCCGCCAGTTCCTCCTCGGCGGCGGCCTCATCGTCCGCGAGGACGGTCTCCCGCTCCCCCAGGGTCTTCAGGTCCTCCTTCAGGGTCCCGGCCTCCGAGAGAAAGAGGTTCAGGTCGTAGACCTTCAGCTCCTCCCGGAGTGAGAGGTACTCCCGGGCCGTTTCAGCCTGGCGCCGCAGGGGCTCCACCTGCTTCTCCAGCTCCGACAGGATGTCGCTGACACGGACCATGCTGGCCCGCTCGTTCTCAAGCTTCCGCTCGGCCAGGGCCTTCCGCTTCCGGAATTTCGTGATGCCCGCGGCCTCGTCGAAGAGCTCCCTTCGGTCCTCGGACTTTCCGGACAGGATCTGCTCGATCTGGCCCTGTCCAATGATGGAGTAGCCTTCCTGGCCGATACCCGTGTCAAAAAAGAGCTCGTTCACGTCCCGGAGCCTGCAGGGGGAGTCGTTGATCTGGTACTCGCTCTCCCCGGAGCGGTACAGCCGCCGGGAGACCTTGACCTCGTCGTAGTCCACGGAGAGGGCCCGGTCCGTGTTGTCCAGGGTGATGGCCACGTAGGCAAAGCCCTGGGGCTTCCGGAGCTCCGTCCCCGCAAAGATCACGTCCTGCATGCTGCCGCCGCGAAGGCTCTTTGCGCTCTGCTCTCCCAGGACCCAGCGGACCGCGTCGCTGACATTGGACTTTCCCGATCCGTTCGGTCCCACGATGGCAGTGATTCCGTTGTGGAACTCAAATCTGATTTTGTTGGCGAAGGACTTAAAGCCCTGCACTTCAATGCTCTTCAGATACATACTACTCCTGCATGCCGCCGGTCACACCGAGCGTGAGAAGCGCCTCGTAGGCCGCCTGCTGCTCCGCCCGCTTTTTGCTGCTGCCGCTTCCCTCCGCCACGCTCTTTCCGCCGATCAGCACGGCGGCGCGGAAGAACTTTTTGTGGTCCGGTCCGGATTCCTCCAGAAGGGCGTAGCTCAAGTCCGGCTCGCCCCGCTTCTGGACCTCCTCCTGGAGGATCGTCTTGGCGTCGTAAAAGTACTGCTTTCCCTCGATGTCGTTTAAGACAAAGCGGAGGATGAAGGCCTTCGCGGCCTCGAACCCGCCGTCCAGGTAGACGGCGCCGATGACCGCCTCCATGGCGTCAGAGACGATGCTGGGGCGGAACCGGCCCCCCGTCTGCTCCTCCCCCTTTCCGAGGAGCAGGAAGTCGCCTAAGGAGATCTTCTCTGCGCAGAACGCAAGGGCCGGCTCGCACACAAAGCTGGCCCTGAGCTTCGTGAGGCTCCCCTCCGGCAGCTCCGGGTTCCGGAAGTAAAAGAACTCAGAGCTCACCAGCTCCAGCACCGCATCCCCCAGGAACTCCAGCCGCTCATTGGAGCCCTCGTGGCCGGTGCGCATCTCGTTGGAATAGGAGCTGTGGGTAAGGGCGTGCCGCAGAAGATCCCGGTTGTGAAAGCGGTAGCCCATCAGCTCCTGGAGTTTCATGTCATTCATTGCTCGCTATGGCCTCCGAAATATGTCCGGAAATGTTCTCCTCGTGGTAGGTCCTGCACTGCAGGATCGCGTTGCAGATCTCCCGCGCCTTGGCGTTGCCGTGGGTCTTCACCACCAGGCCCTTCAGCCCCAGCATGGGCGCCCCGCCGAACTTCGAGGCGTCAAACTCCTGGAGGGCCTCCTTCAGGGCGGGCTTCAAGAGGGCGGCGCCGATCTTGCTGGTGAAGGAGGAAAGCATGGCCTTCTTTAACAGCTTCATCACGGAGGAGGCGGTTCCCTCCATGGTCTTCAACACCATGTTGCCCGTGAAGCCCTCGCAGACGCAGACGTCCGCGTAGCCGTGGGTCACCTCTCTCGCCTCCATGCTGCCGATGAAGTTGATGCCCGGCAGCTCCTTCAGCTCCGGATAAACGGCCTTCACCAGGGCGTTTCCCTTCTCCTCCTCGAGTCCCACGTTCAGGATGGCCACCTTCGGATTCTTCACGCCCACGGCCTTCTCCATATAGATGGATCCCAGCAGGGCGAACTGCTTCAGGTGCTCCGGCCGGGCGTCCACGTTGGCGCCGGCGTCGAGCAGCAGGGTGGGCCGCCCCGTATCTGTGGGCAGCAGCGGAGCAAAGGGCGCCCGCTCCACGCCCTTGATCCGGCCGACGATCACCTGGCCTCCCACCAGGAGGGCGCCGGAGGAACCGGCCGACACGAAGGCATCTGCCTCACCGGCCCGGACCATCTTCATGCCCACCACCATGGAGGAGTCCTTCTTGCCCCGGATGGAGGCCACCGGCGGGTCTCCCGTCTCGATCACCTCCGTGGCGTTCCGGACGGAGAGACGGCTCTCGTCATACGTCTTTCCTCCAAGGCAGGCCCGGATCTTCTCCTCCTGTCCCACCAGGATCACGGAGACGTCCGCCTCCTTACTCAGCGCGTTGATGCACCCCTGCACAATCTCACCGGGAGCGTTGTCGCCGCCCATGGCATCCACCGCTACTCTGACCATGAAACTCTCCTTTCAGCGAACGCGCGCTACAGGGCGCACATTCAGAAGAAGCCCGGAGCATAAGCTCCGGGCTCCGTTACAGGTACTGTTGAAGGGGAAAACCTGTCTCAGTCCTCGACTTTAACGATTTCCTTCTTGTTATAGGTTCCGCAGTTCTTGCAGACACGATGCGGAAGCATAAGCTCGCCGCACTTCGGGCACTTGACAAGATTCATGGCGCCCATCTTCCAGTTGGCTCTTCTCTGATCTCTGTGAGCCTTGGAAGACTTATTCTTCGGACAAATCGACATCCTGAAACACCTCCTTACCGCCTGATATTTCGCACTGCTCCCGGCCCGCTCGCCAAAACCGGCGTGAGAGGCCGCTCTGAAGTCTGAATCGACACAACAGAGGACATTATAAAAGACACGCCATTATTTGTCAACCAGACTTTTTTGGAACAGTCTATTTCTTTTTCAGGCGCAGTCTGCCTGAAATCCCGGCTCTGTCTCCGTCAGGCAAGGGCTGCGGTGACGATGGCCATGGAGTAGACCTCCTGGGCGTTGCAGCCGCGGGACAGGTCGTTGATCTGGGCGTTCAGGCCGAGCAGGATCGGGCCGTAGGCGTCGAAGTTGCCCATGCGCTGCGCGATCTTGTAGCCGATGTTGCCGGCGTTGATGTCCGGGAAGATGAAGGTGTTGGCGTAGCCGGCCACCGGTGAGCCCTTGCACTTGGTCCTGGCGACCGCCGGGGCAACCGCGGCGTCGAACTGCAGCTCGCCGTCGATCGGGACATCCGGATACTTCTCCTTGGCCTTCTGGCAGGCGTTGTGCATCTTGTCCACATCCTCGCCGCTTCCGCTGCCCAGGGTGGAGTAGCTCAGGAAGGCGACCTTCGGGTCGATGCCGAACACCTTGGCGCAGTTCACGGTCTCGCCGCAGATCTCGACCAGCTGGTCCTCGGTGGGCTTGATGTTGATGGCGCAGTCAGCCATGGCGATGACCTGGTTGTCACCGGTGGCAGAGGGACGCACCAGGATGAAGCAGGAGGAAACCATGGTGCTGCCGGGCTTGGTCTTGATGATCTGCAGGGCCGGACGGACCGTGTCGGCGGTGGAATAGGTGGCGCCGCCCAGCAGGCAGTCCGCAACGCCCATCTTCACCAGCATGGTGCCGAAGTAGTTGCCCTGGGAGCACATCTTCTCAGCCTGCGCTCTGTCCTTGATCTTGCCCTTGCGGATCTCGCAGAAGAGGTCCACCATCTCGTCGAAGCGCTCATAGTTCTTCGGGTCGATGATGACGGCGCCGCGGATGTTGTAGCCCTCCTTCTCGGCGGCCTCCTCAACCTCGTCCTTTCCGCCCAGAAGCACGGGGGTCAGGAAATTGCTGGCCAGAAGCCGGGAAGCGGCCTCCAGGATCCGGGGATCGGTGCCCTCGGTGAAGCAGATCTTCTTGGGGTCCTTCTTCAGCTTCTCAATCATGGTTCCGAATGTGTAAGACATAATCTTTCCTCCTGTGTGGGTTCGGGGCCGGCGGCCCGGTATGTGTCCCGGCCCTCGATACATGATTCTGTCAGTCTTCCGGTCTTACCCGGTTCCGGTACTGTTTTTTCGGTCTTTCCCGGTTCTGATTTTCCTGTCTTTCCCGGTGCCGGTCTTCCGGTCTTACCTGATATCGGTCTTACTTGGTCAGGCGCAGGGTGTCGCGGGCAATGGCCAGCTCCTCGTTGGTGGGAAGCAGCATGACCTTGACCTTGGAGTCGTCGGTGGAGATGATGCGGTTCTCGCCGCGGATGTTGTTCTTCTCGTCGTCGATCTCGATGCCCAGGAAGCCCAGGTAAGCGCAGATGTCCTTTCTCATGACCTTGTCATTCTCGCCGACGCCTGCGGTGAAGGCGATGGCGTCAACGCCGTTCATGGCAGCGGCATAGGCGCCGATGTACTTCGCCACGCGGAAGGCATAGGCCTCCAGGGCCACCTTGGCCTGGTGGTTGCCCTCCTCGGCAGCGGCGTCGATGTCACGGAAGTCGCTGGAGAGGCCGTTGGACAGGCCCAGCACGCCGGACTTCTTGTTCAGCACGTTCAGCATCTCGTCGATGGAGAGGTGCTCGTGGTTCATGATGAACTGAAGGATCGCGGGATCCAGGTCGCCGGAGCGGGTGCCCATGATCAGGCCCTCAAGGGGGGTCAGACCCATGGAGGTGTCCACGCACTTTCCGCCGATGGATGCGGAGACGGAGGCGCCGTTGCCCAGGTGGCACACAATGACCTTCGCGGTCTTGGGATCAAGTCCGCCGAAGCTGATGGCCTCCTTGGAGACAAAGGTGTGGCTGGTGCCGTGGAAGCCGTAGCGGCGCACCTTGTACTTCTCATAGTACTCGTAGGGAAGGGCGTAGAGATAGGCCTTCTCCTCCATGTTCATACCGAAGGCGGTATCGAACACGGCCACGTTGGGCTTGCCGGGCATGGCGGCCTCGCAGGCCTCGATGCCCATCAGGTTTGCCGGGTTGTGCAGCGGAGCCAGGTCGAAGCAGTCCTTGATGGCCTCCTTCACCTTCTCGTCCACCACCACGGAGTCGCTGTAGTAGGTGCCGCCGTGAACCACGCGGTGGCCGACAGCAGAGATCTCATCCGTGCTCTTGATCACGCCGTGGTCCTTGTCAACCAGGGCGTCCATGACCATCTGGATGGCTTCCTTGTGGCTGGGCATGGGTGCTTCCACCTTAAACTTCTCGCCGCCCGCCGGGGTGTGGGTCAGGACGGAGCCCTCGATGCCGATGCGCTCGCAGAGACCCTTTGCAAGAACACTCTCATTGTCCATGTCAATCAGCTGGTACTTGAGAGATGAGCTGCCGCAGTTCATAACAAGAATTTTCATCTTCCGCTACTCCCTTCAACTTTTATAATTGCAAACATAAAAAACTGATTTTATTATAGTCTACAAAATCTGAAATGTACAAGTGAAACCATCGATGTTTTTGACAGTAAACATCTATGGCGTCATAAGAAAACCCGATAATCAGTTCCCGCACTGCGGGACTTGCCGCGGTGCGCGGACTGCCGCCAGGCGGCCATCCTGTTTCCGCGCGTCTGCGATCTTCGCTCCGCCCCCGGAGGATCTCCATGAGCAGTGTTTCAGCTGTCGGCATCATCGCCGAGTACAATCCCTTCCACAACGGCCACCTCTGGCACCTGCGGGAGGCCAGACGAAAGAGCGGCCGGGACTTCACCTGCGTCCTGCTCTCCGGCCACTTCGTGCAGCGGGGAAGCGCCGCCGTCTGGTCCCCCCACGCAAGGGCCGCCGCGGCCCTCTCCGCAGGGGCGGACGCCGTGTTCCTCATGCCCACCCCCTTCTCCGCCTCCTCTGCCAGGGACTACGCCACCTTTGGCGTGCGGCTTTTCTCCGCCCTGGGCCTCCCCGCCCTGTCCTGCAGCACCGAGGGCCATTCCGCCAAGGAGCTGCTCCTTCTCGCGGAGCGCCTGAACAAGGCTGATCCCCGGTTCCGCCAGGTCCTGAAGGCGGCCCTGAAGCGCGGCAGCGCCTACCCCGCCGCCCGGGAGGAGGCGGCGATGGAGCTGCTGTTTGGAGGCGGAGAAAACCGGACAGATGATACCTGGGGCGGCGTGGACAGCCAGTCCGCGGTTTCTGGTGACGGCACCACGTCAGAGGTCCCCGTCCTCAATAGGGAAGCCGTCCACGAGATGCTCTCGGAGCCGAACCACCTGCTGGCCTTTGAATACGCCTCGGCCCTGAAAACCTACGCGCCCCACATGGGCTTCTTCACGGTGCCCAGAAGGGGTGCGGGCCACGATGCGCCCCTCACCGGACGGCCCGCAGGGAGACATGCGGAATCGGGCTATGACTCTGGCAGCGGCTATGACATACGTCAGGGCTGTGACGATTGGCAGGGCTATGACAATCGTCAGGGCTGTGACAATCGCCAGGGGTACGCCTCCGCCTCCGCGATCCGGAAGCTTCTGCTGGAAAACGAGGGTTCCGAAAGCCTGCTTTCTTCTCAGTCTCTGCTCTCCGGCCTCATGCCTCCGGAGGCCCTGAATGCCCTGAAGGACCGCCCCGCCCTGAACCCGGAGGCCTTCCTGCTGCCGGTGAAGCTGGCCCTGCTCTCCTGCCTCCGGGACGATATCCCCCTCTCCGTCTTCTCGGACATGCCAGAGGACCTGGCGGACAGGATCACTCCGGACCGGATCGCCGAAGCGGACAGCCTGACCTCCCTGATCGAGGGAATCCGCACCAGACAGTACACGCACACCCGGGTATCCAGGGCTCTCACAGCCGTTCTCAACGGGGTCCGCAAGGAGCAGATGGAGGCCTGGAAGGCCGCCCCGCCGCCCTTCGCCTATCTCCTCGGGTTCCGGAAACCCGCCGGCGAACTGCTCTCACAGCTGAAGCGGGAATCCGACATTCCAATTATCTCGAAGGCCGCAGACGCGGAGCACCTTCTCGGGCCCGGCACCCCGGGCCACCGGCTCTTCCTCTCGGAGGTCCGCGCGTCAGAGCTCTGGAACGCGGTGCTCCGGGCCTCCTGCGGCAGGCAGGAGAAAGACTTTTACCGGCAGTCACCGGTGGTTGTTTCCTGAAGCAGTTCAGAAGTTTCTGGTAAAAAATCCTTACATCCGTCTCCTCAAAATGGTAAAATGATATAGTATATCAGAGGAGGTGGAAATGTACAAGGTAAATGATCTTCTTGTCTATGAAAGCTCCGGTGTCTGCAAGGTAACTGCCATCACGGAGAAAAGCTTTTCCTATGATCCGCCCCGCACCTATTACGAGCTCACACCCCTGTTCTCAAAAGACGGAACCATCTACACGCCCGTGGACAACAAAAAGGTCACCATGCGTCCGGTCATCACGAAGGAACAGGCCCTGGAAATCATCCGGAACATCCCCGAGAGCGAAATCAGGAGCTTTGAGGGCCTCCGGACCACGGAGCTGGAGGCAAAGTACCGGGAGGCCTCCGCGAGCCACCGCTGCGAGGACCTGATCCCCCTGGTGATGTCCATCTACGAAAAAACCCGGGCCGCAGTGCGGTCCGGGCGGAAAATCTCAGAGGTCGACACCCGCTACATGAAGAAGACGGAGGACCTGATCAACGGGGAGCTCTCCGTCGCCCTTGGGATCGGGATCGAGGAGGTGCCGGCGTTGATCGAAAAGGAGCTGGGGAAAACAAAAAAAGCGAAATGACAAGGTAACACACAGGCACTCTACATTACATTCAAGTCCCGCTCTGCGGGACTTGGCGCGGCGCGCGGGTTGCCGCTAGGCAACAATTACATTTCCGCGCGCCTGCGCATCCCCGCGGAGCGTTATCTCAGTGGGAGATTGGACCCCCACTGAGACAAGTTTGATTGAACCCACCACCTGTAGAGGTGGGGGTCTTCTCCCACTGAGGTAAAAGCCGGGCCGGAAACGGTCCGGCTTTTTCGCGGACAGAAGGCCCGCCCGCCTCACCAGTTCAGTCCGCCGTCTTCCTCCGGCCGGAAGGCCTGGTCGGCCTGGGCCAGCTCTCTCGCCTTCTTCACCGCGTGCACGTCCAGCCAGATCACATAGGCGATAAAGGCGACGATCAGGAGCTCAAGCTCGGTGCTGAGAATGAAGTCGTACAGGCCGTGGAGAAACACCGGGACCCACAGGGCCTTCCGCAGATATGCCCGCCCCTGGTCCAGGTCCCCCCGCTCCGTGAGGAGCTTGGCGATGCCGTAGTAATAGCCCATCATGATCCCGAAGGTGCAGTGCCCCGGAATGCTGGTGACGGCCCGTGTAGCGGCGATAAACAGTGCCTCGTATGCCCCTCCGTAGACGTAGAAGATGTTCTCGAAGCAGGCGAAGCCCAGGGACGCGGCCGCACAGTAGACGATTCCGTCAAACAGGTAGTTGAAGGAGGGATTTTTCCAGGTGAAGTGCCTGGTGACCAGGAGCTTGAAGCCTTCCTCTGCCAGAGCCACTACCAGGAAGTTTTCCAGCGCCACAAACAGAAGCCCGTTCGGATCGACCAGGTTCTGCAGCAGTGAGATCCCGATGCTCTCGGCAATGCCCGCGGGAATGCAGCAGAGCATGCCAAACACAAAGACCTTGGCCACCAGGCGCACCGGCTCCTTCTCCACCTTGTCCATCTGGTAGATCCGGTACATGAGATAGAGGGGCGGGATCACCGCCAGGTAAAATATGAGGCTCATGAGTTTATCCTTTCGCCCTGCGTGCCGCGAAAGCGGCATATTTGTCGCCCTGCGCGTCCTTCGTGCCGCGAAAGCGGCACGAAGGACGCGGCTTTCGCCGTATGTCGGCAGGAATCCCCACGGCCGTTCAGGCAAGCCTGCGGCCTTGTGGATTCCTGCCGCCGCAGGGCTCAATGCTAACGCGTCAGTTCTTGAAACTATGAATCGGCGCGGGGATGCGGCCGGTGCGGTTCACGAAGGAGGCGCAGCTGAAGGAATTGACGGGGATGACCGGGGCGTAGCCCAGGAGGCCTCCGAACTCCACCATGTCGCCCACCTTCTTGCCCCAGGCGGGGATCAGGCGCACGGCCGTGGTCTTCTGGTTCACCATGCCGATGGCGGCCTCGTCGGCGATGATGCCGGCGATGGTGGTATCCGGCGTGTCGCCGGGTATGGCGATCATGTCCAGTCCCACGGAGCAGACGCAGGTCATGGCTTCCAGCTTTTCAAGCGTCAGCGCGCCGCGGGTGACGGCGTCGATCATGCCCTGGTCCTCGCTGACCGGGATAAAGGCGCCGCTGAGTCCGCCCACATAGGAGGATGCCATGACGCCGCCCTTCTTCACCTGGTCGTTCAGCATGGCGAGGGCCGCGGTGGTGCCGGGGGCGCCCACGGACTCCAGCCCGATCTCCTCCAGGATTTCCGCCACGGAATCTCCCACCGCCGGGGTCGGCGCCAGGGAGAGGTCGATGATCCCGAAGGGCACGTTCAGGCGCCGGCTGGCCTCCTGGGCCACCAGCTGCCCCACCCGGGTGATCTTGAAGGCCGTCTTCTTGATGGTCTCGCACAGCACCTCGAAGTTCTTGCCCCGGACCTGCTGCACCGCCGACTTCACCACGCCGGGGCCGCTGACACCCACGTTGATGATGGCATCAGCCTCTGTCACCCCGTGGAAGGCGCCCGCCATGAAGGGGTTGTCGTCCGGGGCGTTGCAGAACACCACCAGCTTGGCGCAGCCTAAGGAGCCGCTGTCCTTGGTGGCCTCGGCGGTCTGGCGGATGATGGTTCCCATGAGCCGGACCGCGTCCATGTTGAGGCCCGTCCGGGTGGAACCAAGGTTCACAGAGGAGCAGACCCGCTCGGTGCTGGCCAGGGCCTTTGGAATCGAGTGGATCATCAGGCGGTCCGCCTCGGTCATGCCCTTGCTGACCAGCGCGGAGTAGCCGCCGATGAAGTTCACGCCGATCTCCTTGGCCGCCCGGTCCAGCGTCAGGGCCACCTTCACAAAATCCTCAGAGGTCTTGCAGGCGCCGGCACCCGCGATGGCGATGGGCGTCACCGAGACCCGCTTGTTCACGATGGGCACGCCGAAGTCCCGGCCGATGGCGTCGCCGGTCTCCACCAGCTTGCCGGCGTATTTCAGGATCTTTGCGTAAATCTTGTCACAGAGCCGGTCCACGTCGGAGTCGGCGCAGTCCAGCAGGCTGATCCCCATGGTAATGGTTCTCACGTCCAGGAGATCGTGGTCGATCATTTTATTGGTCTCAAGGACCTCGCTCAGGTTCAGCATGGGCCACCTCAGATTCTGTGCATGCTGGTGAAGATCTCTTCCCGCTGCACCCGCACCTTGACGCCGATCTCGTTCCCGATCCGGTCCAGATCCTCCATGACCGTCTCCAGGGGCTTGTCAGTCCCGCCCATATCCGCGATCATCATCATGTTGAAGTAGTCCTGCACGATGGTCTGGTTGATGTCCAGAATGTTGATGTTCGATCCGGCCAGGTAGGTGCAGACCTTCGCGATGATGCCCACCGTGTCCTTGCCGAGAACCGTAATGATGATTTTGCCCATGTGATCCCTCCTGTCAGAAAACGCAGACCTCTGAAACCGTATCCCGCTTCGCCACCCTGATCCGGAAATCGTCTCCCCGGTAGGGACAGGCAGCGGCCGTAATCTCCTGCCGCACGGTCTCATAGGCCAGCTCCGGCAGGTTATTTTCTTTGCTCAGATGCCCCAGAAAAATCTCCTTCACCCCGTCGTGCAGCACCTCCGCCAGGAGCCTCCCGGCGTTCTCGTTGAGAGATGCCCGAAGTTTCCCAGGATCCGCCGCTTCAGGGGGTAGGGGTAGGGGCCCGCCTCCAGCATGCGCACGTCGTGGTTGCTCTCTAAGAGCAGCGCGTCGAGCCCCTTCAGGTGCTCCGCGATCAGCTCCGTGTAGTGCCCCAGGTCCGTGGCCACCGCGGCCTTTTTCTCCCCGCACTCCAGGCGGTAGGCCACGGGCTCCGCCGCGTCGTGGTCAATGGAAAAGGGCAGCACCTCGATGTCCCCGATCCTGAAGGACTCCTCCGCCCGGATCTCGTGCAGGAGCTCGCGGGGGATGCCGGCAAGCTGTCCTGCCTTCTCCAGGGCACTGAGGGTTCCCTCCGTCGCGTAGACCGGCACCTCGCTCCGCCTGACCAGCACGTTCAGGCCCTTCACGTGGTCCGCGTGCTCGTGGGTCAGGAGCAGGCCCGTCAGGTCCCGGCCGCTGAGCTCCAGGCTGTTCAGGCCCTGCTCAATCCGCTTGTTTGTGATTCCGGCGTCAACGAGAAGGTGTGTCTCTTCCGACCCGATGTAGGTCACGTTCCCGCTGCTGCCGCTGGCAATGCTCACCAGTCGCATGTTAATGTTTCTCCAATTCCCTTTTCTTATTCGAAACTTTTGTCTGACGGTATCGCAGGCCCACCAGCCTTCAGCCAGCTTCCTCCGGCATCTGCCGCACAGCGCCGGCAGTCTTCAGCCGGCCTCACCGGCATCTGCCGCACAGCGCCGGCAGTCTTCAGCCGGCCTCACCGGCATCTGCCGCGCGGCGCTCACAGCCTTTCGGTGAGCCGCTCCCGGATCCGCTCCTCCAGCGCCTCTTTCGTGCTGTCGTTCACCAGGACCCAGTCCGCCATGTCCCGGAAGGCCTCCTCGGGGAGCTGACGGCTCATGATCTCCCGCACCCGCTCCCGGGTGTAGCCGCGGCTCTCCATGAGCCGCTCCTCCCGGATCTGTTCCGGTGTATAAACATACCACAGTTCATCGTAGATGTCACTTTTTGTCTTTTCCGGGAGGGCGGTCTCCACCACCACCAGGCCGCAGCGCTCCGCGGCCTCCCGGACCTCCCGCTCCACCTCCTGGTACACCAGGGGATGGATCACCTTTTCCAGGGCCTGCATGGCCTCCTGGTCCCGGTACAGGATCCCCGCCATTTTCTGACGGTCCAGCGTCCCGTCGGGGCGTACCACTTCGTCTCCCAGGAGCGACGTCACCGCCCGGTGGCCCGGCTGCCCCGGCTCGTAGAGCCGGTGGGCGGTCTCGTCCATGCCGATCACCTCCGCGCCGTACTGCTCCCTCAGGATCTCCAGGACCAGGCTCTTTCCGGAGCCGACCCCACCAAAGATTTCCAGAACCATCCTGCTCTCTCCTTCACTTTCCAGAACCGTCCTGACCGGTCCATTCCTGCGCCTCCGGCCGGAATTTCTGAGGACCGTCCGGCATTCTCCCTTAATGCGCCTCCAGCCAGGAGCTGCCCAGGTGGGCATCCACCTCGAGGTTCACCTTCAGGTCCGCGGCCTCCCGCATGGTGCGCTTCATCAGCTCCAGCGCCTGCTCCGCCTGGTCCTTCCGGACCTCCACCAGAAGCTCGTCGTGGATCTGGAGGACGATCCGGGCGTCGAGCCCAGCCTCCTTCAGCGCCCTCCGCACCTTCAGCATGGCGATTTTCATGATGTCCGCCGCCGTCCCCTGGATGGGGGAGTTCATGGCGACCCGCTCCCCGAAGGCCCGCTGCATGAAGTTGGAGCTCTTCAGCTCCGGAATGGGCCGCCGCCGCCCATAGAGGGTGGTGACGTAGCCCTGCTCCCTGGCGGCGCGGATCTGCTGGTCCAGGAACAGCTTCACCTTCGGATAGGTGCGGAAATAGCTGTTGATGTAGTCCTTGGCGTCGGCCCGGCTGATGCTCAGGTCCTCGGAGAGGCCGAAGGCGGAAATGCCGTAGACCACGCCGAAGTTCACGGCCTTGGCGTTCCGGCGCATCTCCGGCGTCACCTCCTCCAGGGGCACGTGGAAGACCTGGGACGCCGTGACCGCGTGGATATCCACCGCGTGCCGGTAGGCATCGATCAGGTTCCCGTCCTCAGAGAGCGATGCCAGCACCCGCAGCTCGATCTGGGAGTAGTCCGCGTCGGCGAAAACGTAGCCCTCCTTCGGCACAAAGACCTGGCGGATCCTGCTGCCCATCTCTGTCCGGATGGGGATGTTCTGCAGGTTCGGCTCCGTGGAGGAGATCCGCCCGGTGGCCGTGATGGTCTGGTTGAAGGTCCCGTGGATCCTGCCGTCCTCCCTGATGTAGGCCGTGAGGCCCGTGGCATAGGTGGAGTTCAGCTTGGTCAGCATGCGGTACTCCAGGATTTTCCGGACCACCGGCACCTCTCCCGCCAGCTTCTCCAGGATGTCCGCCGCAGTGGAGTAGCCGGTCCGGGTCTTTTTCCCGTAGGGCAGGCCCATTTTCTCAAAGAGCACCTCGCCCAGCTGCTTCGGGGAGTTGATGTTGAAGGAGACGCCAGTCTCCCGGAAGATCTCCTGCTCCACCCCGGCGATCCGCTCCTTCAGCTCCTCCGCGAAGGCCGTGAGCCGCTCTCCCTCCACTTTCACGCCGGCGAGCTCCATGTCGGCGAGGGCGTAGATCAGCGGAATCTCGATCTCCCGGTAGAGCGCGGTCATGCCGGCATCCTCCAGCTGCTTTTCCAGGACAGGGCCCGCGGAGCATGCCACCCAGCCCGACAGGGCCGCGGACTTCTCCGGGTCCTCCTTCTCCGTGGGAATCAGCTGTCCCAGGTAGTCCCGGGCCAGGTCCGCCGGAAGATAGCTCTCCTTCAGGGGATTCAGGAGGTAGGCAGCCACGGAGCAGTCCCGCACGTTCTCCCGCTCCTCCGTGCCCACCCGGTGCAGAAGGGGCTTCAGCTCCGCCGCGTACACCAGCGGGAAGGAGGTCAGGACCTGGCGCGCCAGGGAGACCAGCTTCTCCTCCGTGAGGGCGTCCTCCGGAAGCGGAACCAGCGCCTCCCCGAAGGGGGTCTCCTCGGTCTCCTGCGCCGGGCAGCAGAACATCAGCACCTGGTCCGGGCTGCCGCAGACAGAGAGGCCGCTGGCGGTCCACTGGAGACCGACGGCATCCGCCCCCGCAAGCTTTTTCAGGGCCTCCGCCGCGGCCTGTTCCCCGGTGAGCTTCACGATTTCAGGTTCCTTCGAGCCGGCATCCGCCTGTTCCCGCACCTGCCCCTCGAAGCGCTTCAGAAGGGACCGGAACTCGTACTTCCGCACCAGCTCATAGGCCTCCGGCGTAAACAGGTTCTGGAGCTTCATCTTCTCCAGGGAGAGCTCCACCGGGGCGTCCAGGCAGATGGTGGCCAGCTTCCTGGAGAACAGGGCCAGGTCGTAGTGCTCCGCCAGGGCCTTTCTCGCCCGCGGGGGCTTCAGCTCCTCCAGGTGGGCGTAGGCGTTTTCAATGGTGTGGTAGGCGGCAATGATAGCGGTGGCCGTCTTCTCCCCGATGGAGGGGACGCCGGGGATGTTGTCGGAGGTGTCACCCATGAGCCCTTTCACCTCGATGAACTCCTGAGGCGTCACCTGGTACTCCTTCTGGACATCCTCCGGGTAATAGTCAAAGACCTGGGTGGTTCCCTTCAGGGTCTTCGGGACCCGGATCCGGATGTGGGTGTCGGCAAGCTGCAGAAGGTCCCGGTCGCCGGAGACCACCGAGACCTCCAGGCCCTCCGCCTGGAAGCGCTTGGCCGCCGTGCCGATGATGTCATCCGCCTCGTACCCCTCCAGGGAGAGGATGGGGATGCCCATGGCGGTCAGCATCTCCTTCATCATGGGGACCTGCTGGTGCAGCTCCTCGGGCATGGGTTTCCGGGTCCCCTTGTACTCCGGGTACTCCAGGTGCCGGAAGGTGGGGGCCGGAAGGTCAAAGGCCACCGCCAGGTAGTCCGCCTTCTCCTCGTCCAGGATCCGGAACAGGATGTTCAGGAAGCCGTACACCGCGTTGGTGGGGAGGCCGGCAGAATTGCTCAGCGTCGGGACCCCGTAAAAGGCCCGGTTCAGGATGCTGTGGCCGTCGATCAGAACAAGCTTTTCCATAGTGTCTCAGAGACCTCCTGTCAGCATGGTCGTGGGAAATCATCTCATCAGCGCAGTCACGGGAAGCCGGCCCGTCAAAATGGGCACGGGAAATCAGCCCATGAAGTAGATGCGGAGCTCCAGGAGCAGCGTCCCGGCCAGTGCCAGAAGCACCAGGGTGTTGACGGACGCCGCCGCGATGGTGCGGACCCGCACGCCCCTCATGTGCTGGTAGGCGCGCCGCACTGCCTGGGTCATGGTGTCCCGCAGGTCGTAGTCCTCGGAATCCGTGTCCAGAAGGCGCACGCCCTCCACGATCATGAACTCCGTCTCAAGCTCGCTCCGGCAGCGGGGGCAGACCCGGATATGCTCCAGGAACGCCTCCGTCTCCTCGTCGGACAGAGTATTGTCAATAAACTGCGGAAACAGCATTTCCGCAGTCCGGCAGTTCAGTTTCGGGCGTCTCATCTCTCAGCTTCTTTCCCTTGAAACATGCGTTGTTTTCTGGTATACTTTCATCGATTTTGCCGGTGTGTCGGAATGGCAGACGATGCAGACTCAAAATCTGTTGTGGGTAACCACGTGCGGGTTCGAGTCCCGCCACCGGCATCAGGAAGCGGGGCCATGCGGCTCCGCTTTTTTTGCCTGCGCGCGCGGTGCGCGAGGCGCTACTCTGTTCTTATCAATAAAAGTTGATTACGCGTTGCTGCGTGCTTTGGCGCTGTCATCATCATACTATATTTACTCTTCCTGGTCAAAGGAGGCGGGCCTTCCCGGGCGGCCTTCCTTTGTTTTCATGGGTTCTTCAGCGATTGTTCAGAATTCGTTCACAAATCCTTCGCAGCTTCGTGTTACACTTCATTACATCTGAAAACGAAAACAAAAGGAGGTATTTCATGTACAAATCATCCTTTTCCCGTATTGCCACAGCTGCTTTTCTCGCTGCTTGCGCCGCTCTTTTCCTCACCTCCTGCGGCCAGAAGAAGCAGACGGTAGTCCAGGAAACCAACGCGGCGGCACAGACCACTGCGGCTCCCACCACAGCAGCGCCCACCACGGCAGCCGCGGAAATCACCACCGCGCCCGCGTCCCCGGAGACTGCTCCCGAGGCCCCGGCCCCCGGCACCAATGTGAAGCTGAAGGCCGCGATCCAGACCTACGAGAAGGGTTCTGTCAAGATCCAGTACCCCGTGATCTCCGGCATGAACGACGCCTCCCAGCAGGAGAAGCTGAACGAGCACCTGAAGGAGAATGCCCTCTCCGTCCTCACCAACTATCCGGACTCCAAGGAGCCCATGGACCAGGAAAAGGACAGCCTTGAGGTGCGCTGCGACGTGATCTCCGCCGACACCGGCCGGGTGATCGCCATCTACCACGGCACCTACAACATGCAGGGCGCCGCCCACCCGGTGAACCTCTTCTACACCAACACGGTGGATGTCAGGAGCCTCCAGGACGCCTCTCTGAAGAACGCGGCTGATCCCTACACCCTGGCGGTCTTCGCCCTTGCGGACGATGTGGTCCTGAAGGACGCTGACGCGGAAACCCTGAAGGCTTACAAGGACTGGAAGGGAAGCGTCTCTGTGGAACAGTACCAGGAGTGCCTCGAGAAGGCGGACTTCCCGCTCCGGAAGGCGGCCGACGGCAAGTCGGTGGTCTGGCCCGAGTCCTTCAGCTATGAGTCCGCGGGTAATCTCTTCTACGCGGTTCCGGTCCCCCACGCCCTGGGCGACTACGTCATCGTGGAATACGACGTGGTGACGAAGTAACAGTGGCCGGAAGGCAGCCAATGCTGATGTGATACGGTCTGACAGGCCGATCCCGATTGAAAGTTTCCAATTCATTTCAAGTCCCGCTCTGCGGGACTTGGCGCGGCGCGCGGGTTGCCGCTAGGCAACAATTACATTTCTGCGCGCCTGCGCATCCCCGCGGAGCGTTATCTCAGTGGGAGATTGGACCCCCACTGAGACAAGTTTGATTGAACCCACCACCTATAGAGGTGGGGGTCTTCTCCCACTGAGATAAAAGGCGGTTCCGCAATGGACCGCCTTTCTTGTTGCCATATGAGCCGCGGAGGCCGCTTTTTTATATCAGCACACCGCGACGGTTCCGTCGGTTCTGGGCTCCGTGGCGCCGCAGAGCACGCCGGCGTCATTCCGCAGGATGATCTGGCCCCGGCCCATGGTGAGGCTGTTGGCGGGCACGGAGATCTCGTGTCCACGCCTGGAGAGGGCCCACGCCGTAGACTGGCCGAAGCCGTGCTCCAGGGTGATCTTCTTCTCTCCGGTCCACATCCACCGCGGCGCGTCCAGGGCCTCCTGGGGATTCATGCCGAAGTCCGCCAGATTGCAGATGACCTGCACGTGCCCCTGGGGCTGCATGAAGCCGCCCATGACGCCGAAGGGCCCAACGGCCTCGCTTTCCCGGGTAATGAAGCCGGGGATGATGGTATGATAGGGCTTTTTACCGGGCGCCACGCAGTTCTCCATCTCCGGGTCCATGGTGAAATTCCAGGCCCGGTTGTTGAACACAATCCCGGTTCCCGGAACGGCGACGCCGGAGCCGAAGTTCTCGTAGCAGGACTGGATGAAGCTGATCATGTTGCCCTCTCCGTCTGCTGCGTTCAGGTAGACCGTGTTTCCGCTGAAGGGATTGCCTGGCTGCGGCAGGCAGGCGGTCTCGCCGATGAGCTTCCTCCGCTCCGCCGCGTACTCCTCCGAGAGGAGCCGCTCCACCTCGGCCTTCATATATCGGGGATCCGTGATATACCGCTTCCCGTCGGTGAAGGCGAGCTTCATGGCCTCCAGCTGGCGGTGGATCACAGCCGGGTCGTCGTGGCCGCCGGAAAGGTCCATCTCCTTCAGGAGGTTCAGGGCCATCAGCACCACCAGCCCGTGGCCATTGGGCGGGATCTCCCAGATGTCGTAGCCCCGGTAATTGGTGGAGATTGGGGTGACCCACTCCGCCCGGTAGGCCTCCAGGTCATCCCTTCTGAGATATCCCCCCGTCTCCTCGGAGAAGGCGGCCATCTTTCCGGCCAGCCGCCCCCGGTAGAAGGACTCTCCGCCCGTCTCGCCGATCTCCTCCAGCGTATCCGCCATCTCCGGATAGCGGATCAGCTCTCCCGCCTTCGGGGTCGTGCCGTTCGGCAGCACCAGCTTCTCCAGGATCTCAAAGAAGCGAGGCTCCACCGTGCTCTTCAGCACCGGCGCGCAGGCCGCAAACAGGGCCGAAACCGTGGGCTGCACCGGGAAGCCCTCCCTTGCCAGCCGCACGGCCGGGGCAAGGATCTCCTTCAGGGAGAGACGGCCGAAGCGCTGATTCAGCTCCGCCCAGCCGGACACCATGCCGGGGACCGTCACCGCGCCCCAGTTCTTTCGGGGCATCACCTGGTGACCCGCGTCCAGAAGCGCCTCCCTGCTGAGGAGCGCCGGCGCCGGGCCGCTGGCGTTCAGGCCGTACAGCTGTCCCTTGTGCCACACCAGGGCAAAGGCGTCGCCCCCCAGGGTGTCGGACATGGGCTCCACCACGTTCAGGCAGGCCGCCGCCGCCAGGACCGCGTCAAAGGCGTTGCCGCCCTTCTTCAGGATCTCAATGCCGGCCTGGCTGGCCAGAGGCTGCGCCGAGCACACCATCCCGTTCTTACCGTATACCACATGCCGCTCCGAGGGGTAGCGGTACCGAAGCGCATCAAAACTGTAATTCATAGACCCTCCATATCGTGCGCGGTGCAACCTCGTGCGCGAGAAACGCGCGCGGCACCTTACGAGGCGCTTGCGCCCGCGGTGCGCGCGTGACTCCATATCGTGCGCGGTGCGCGAGGCGCTTGCGCCCGCGGTGCGCGCGTGACTCCATTCCGCGGTACGCGCGAGACACTATATAGTACACAATTGCATGATACCCGATTCAGAATCCCGGCGCAAGCACAGCGCCCGCTCTTCGGCCCATCCCAACGGAAAAAGAGCCGGAATCCCGTTTGGGATTCCGGCTCCTCGTGCCTCATTTCAGCGAGACGGGCTGGATTTCAGCGGTTATATTACTCGGCCTTGCTGTCGTCATAGAGATCGACGAGCTTCTTCAGGTAGTCATAGCGGTCCATGGCATCCTTCTCGTTCTGGGCGAACAGCTTCTCGGCGCGCTCCTTGTTCTTCAGCATCAGGGAGTTGTAGCGGACCTCACCCATCAGGAAGTCTCTGTAGCCGCCCTTCGGGGCCTTGGAGTCCAGAGTGAACTTCTTCTCGGCCGCCGGGTTGAAGCGGAAGTTGTTCCAGTAGCCGCTCTCAACCGCAAGCTTCTCCTCGGTCATGGCCTTGCTCATGCCCTTCTTGATGCCGTGGTTGATGCAGGGTGCGTAGGCGATGATCAGGGACGGACCCGGATAAGCCTCAGCCTCTGCCAGAGCCTTGACGGCCTGGTTCATGTCGGCGCCCATGCAGATCTGAGCCACATAGACGTATCCGTAGGTCATGGCGATGCCCGCCAGATCCTTCTTCTTCACGTCCTTGCCGCCCGCGGCGAACTGCGCCACAGCGCCGGTCTTGGTGGACTTACTGGACTGTCCGCCGGTGTTGGAGTAAACCTCGGTGTCGAAGACCATGATGTTGATGTCCTTGCCGCTGGCGAGAACGTGGTCCACACCGCCGAAGCCGATATCATAGGCCCAGCCGTCGCCGCCGAAGACCCACTGGCTCTTCTTGTTGAGGAAGTCCTTCTGACTCAGGATGTAGGCGGCCTCCTCGCTGTCGTTGCCCTGCAGGGCCTCGACCAGAGCGTCGGTAGCCTTTCCGTTGGTGGCGCCGACATTGAAGGTGTCCAGCCACTCCTTGCAGGCGGCCTGCAGCTTCTCGTCGGCAGTTGCGGCGCAGAGGGCCTCAACCTTCTCCTTCAGGCCTTCGCGGATCGCGCGGTTGGCCAGCAGCATGCCGTAGCCGAACTCCGCGTTGTCCTCGAACAGGGAGTTATCCCACGCCGGGCCCTGGCCCTTCGCGTTCACGGTGTAAGGCGTGGACGGGGAGGAGTTGCCCCAGATGGAGGAGCAGCCGGTGGCGTTGGAGATGTACATTCTTTCACCGAACAGCTGGGTGATCAGCTTCGCGTACGGGGTCTCACCGCAGCCGGCGCAGGCGCCGGAGAACTCAAGCAGCGGCTTCTTGAACTGGGAGCCCTTGACGGAGACCTCCTTGAACTTCGCGATGACATCCTCCTTGTCCGGAAGCTTCACAGCGTAGTCGAAGAACTTCTGGCGGTCCTCCTGGCCGGCCAGCGGAGCCATGGTCAGGGTCTGGTTCTTCATGTTGCCCGGGCAGACGTTGGCGCAGCTTCCGCAGCCGGTGCAGTCAAGCACGGAGACGTTGATGGCGAACTTGTAGCCGGGCATCTGGCGCAGATCCGTCATGGGCATGCCTTCCGGAGCAGCGGCGGCCTCGGCCTCGGTCATGGCAACCGGACGGATCGCGGCGTGCGGGCAGACATAGGCGCACTGTGCGCACTGAATGCAGGTGTCCACGTTCCAGACCGGGACATCAACAGCAATGCCGCGCTTCTCGTAGGCAGCGGTGCCGCTGGGGGTGGTGCCGTCGGCGTAGTCCATGAAGGCGGAAACCGGCAGGTTGTTGCCCTCCTGGGCGTTCACATAGGCCTGGACGTTGTTGACGAACTTCAGGGTCGCCTCCGGTCCCTCGGTGGCGTGGGTGAAATCAAGGCCCTCGTCCTGGGCGTCCTTCCAGCTCTCCGGAACCTCAACCTTGTGAGTGCCGTTGGCGCCGGCGTCGATGGCGTTCCAGTTCTTCTGGACCACGTCCTCGCCCTTGCGGCCGTAGGTCTTCTTCGCGGCCTCCTTCATCAGCTGGATGGCGTGCTCCTCGGGGATGATGCCGGTCAGCTTGAAGAACGCGGACTGCAGGATGGTGTTGATTCTGGTCGGGCCCATGCCGGTCTCGATACCGATCTTCACGCCGTCGATGGTGTAGAAGTTAATCTTGTGATCATAGATGAACTTCTTCACCTGGCCCGGAAGGTGCTTCTCCAGCTCCTCGTCGGTCCATGCGCAGTTCAGCAGGAAAGTACCGCCGTCCACCAGCTCCTGGACCATGTTGTACTTCCGGATGTAGGCCGGGTTGTGGCAGGCCACGAAGTTCGCCTTGTGGATCAGGTAGGTGGACTTGATGGGCTTGTGGCCGAAGCGCAGGTGGGACATGGTCACGCCGCCGGACTTCTTGGAGTCATAGTCGAAGTAGGCCTGGGCGTACATGTCGGTGTTGTCGCCGATGATCTTGATGGAGTTCTTGTTCGCGCCGACGGTGCCGTCTGCGCCCAGACCCCAGAACTTGCAGTTGGTGGTTCCCTCGGGGGTTGTGACCAGGGACGGGCCGACCGGCAGGGACAGGTTCGTCACGTCGTCGACGATGTCGATGGTGAAGCGCTTCTTGGTCTCGTTCTCGAAGACCGCAACAATGTCCTTCGGGGTGGTGTCCTTGGAGCCAAGGCCGTAGCGACCGGAGAAGACCGGGACATCCTTGAACTCGGAGTCGCGCAGAGCGGCCACGACGTCAAGCCACAGCGGCTCGCCGAGAGATCCGGCTTCCTTGGTTCTGTCCAGGACCTCGATGCGCTTCACGGTCTTCGGAAGGGCGTCGATGAGGGCCTTCGCGCTGAACGGACGGTACAGGCGGACCTTGACCAGGCCGACCTTCTTGCCCTGCTTCATCAGGTAGTCGATGGTCTCCTCAATGGTGTCGTTCACGGAGCCCATGGCAACGATGACGACCTCGGCATCTTCCGCGCCGTAGTAGTTGAAGAGCTTGTAGTCGGTGCCCAGCTTCTCGTTGACCTTGTCCATGTAATCCTGGACGATGGCCGGAAGGGCGTCATAGTACTTGTTGCGGGCTTCGTTGATCTGGAAGAAGACGTCCGGGTTCTGGGCCTGGCCCTTTTCCACCGCGTGGTTCGGGTTCAGGGCGTTCTTCCGGAACTCCTCAATGGCCTTCATGTCGGCCATGTCCTTCAGGTCCTCGAAATCCCAGATCTGAATCTTCTGAATCTCGTGGGAGGTACGGAATCCGTCAAAGAAGTTGATGAAGGGGATCTTGCCCTTGATGGCGGCAAGGTGGGCAACCGGGGTCAGATCCATGACTTCCTGCACAGAGGACTCGCAGAGCATGGCGCAGCCGGTCTGCCGACATGCATAGATATCGGAGTGGTCGCCGAAAATGGACAGAGCGTGGGTCGCAACCGCGCGGGCTGAGACGTTGAAGACGCCCGGAAGCATCTCACCGGCAACCTTGTAAAGGTTGGGGATCATGAGAAGCAGGCCCTGGGAAGCGGTGTAGGTTGTGGTCAGAGCGCCAGCCACCAGAGAGCCGTGAACGGCACCGGCAGCACCAGCCTCAGACTGCATCTCTGTAATCTGGACGGTGTGGCCGAAAATGTTCTTGAGGCCCTGGGTCGCCCACTCATCCGTGTGCTCAGCCATCGGAGAAGAGGGCGTGATCGGATAGATTGCCGCGACGTCGGTATATGCGTAGGACGCATGTGCCGCCGCCTGGTTACCATCCATGGTTTTCCATTTCCTTGCCATGATAGTACCTCCTGAAAGAAGAAAAATGAAAGTTGGCACACCGCCTGACGAGTTCAGGCAGTGACTGTACTTATTATATCAGCGTGTCGTTCAAAATCAAAGGGAACCGCTTGAAATCCTGCACCAAATTCGATACAAAATTTCCCATAAATGCTGTGTTTTACGGATTTCGGGATCAAAAATGCCGTATCTTGTTCCCGCGTTTGGAGAACAGGATACGGCATTTTTTTGACAGGATATGCAAAGAACAGATTTGTCCGGCTCAGGCCCCCGGGAAGGGCGCCACGGTCTCCAGGGATCCGCCGGGCTCCTGGGCCTGCTCTGTGGTCGCTGCCGCCCCGGGTCCGGGCTGTACCGGTGCCGCCGGGACCTCGGCCTCTGTGGGCGAGGGCGCAACGGGTGACGGCTCTGCGGCGGTCGGCGAGGGCTCCACCGGGGACGGTGAAGCGGCAGTGGTCTCAGGCGATGCCTGGTGGGAAGTCTCGGGCGATGCCTGGTGGGTGGTCTCGGGCGATGCCTGGTGGGTGGTCTCCGTACTTCCGGGGCCCGGTCCGGGCGACACCGTGGTGCTGGTGCTGCTTCCGGGGCCTCCCGCGCTGACAGACTCTCCCGGGCCCAGCATGATGACATTGCCCGCCTCGGTGGCCGAATCTCCGGCCTGCTCGGGAACCGTCTCGGTGTTCTCTACAATGGTGAGGGCCTCGGCGCCCTCGGGCAGGGTCACGATACCGGAGGTGTTCCTGGCGATGGTCTTCGCGTGGCCCTTGTAGGTGCTGTTGTGGAAGAAGACGTCGGAGATCACCTCTCCGTCCTTCTTGGTCACCAGGTTCGTCACCCAGCGGCTTCCCATGCTGCCGGCGGAGATGATGTTCTCAATGCCGGGCTGCAGGGTGGTGTCTTCCACGTACTCCACGCCGCCGTTGTCAAACTCCCCGGTCTTCACCGACTTCAGGGAGATGGAAACTCCCTCCTCCAGGATCGGGAGGCCCACGATCGAGGCCGTCACCGTCCGGTCGTAGAAGGAGGCGCGGATCGCGATTGCGGAGCTGGTGGTGTTCACGAAGCGCATATCAGGCCCCGCGTACCCGTCGTAGCTCACCGTGGCGTCCTCTCCGGGCGTCACGTAGGAGGGCTCAAAGGTGTGGCCGTGGCGCTCCGTGGGCGTTAAGCCTGCGCGGATCACCGCGTTGTAGAGGGTGGAGGATACCTGGCAGACGCCTCCGCCGGCCTCCAGCACCACCTTTCCGTTCTGGTACGCGCCGGCGGGCTTGTAGCCGCGCTCCAGCGTGCGGTTTCCGGTGGTCTTGTTGAAGGAGAACTCCTCTCCCACCTGCAGGATCTTTCCGTCGATGGCCTCGCAGGCCAGCTTCAGGTTGTTGTTCCGGTCCGCGTTGGCAGTGGCCTTGGTGGTAAAGGTGCCGATCACCTTGTACTTCTCCTTGGCCTGGGCCGCATTCAGCTCCGCCGGCTGCACGTCCGCGCGGATCTTGATGGTGCTCCCGTAGTTCTGCTCGTTCATGGCCGTGGCGATATCCTTGACCGCCTGCTCCTCCTGCACGGTCCTTCCGTCCACGGAGTCGGAGTAGGAAAAGGCGCTGGTGGCCTTGTCAAAGCCGCTGACGGCGCCGTTTTTCGGCTTTCTGTTCCACTTCTCCGCCATGGCCCTGGCCTCCTGGGCGATCTCCTCGTCCAGGCCCTCGGCGTTCAGGGTGTAGCTGTCCTTGGATGCTGTGGTGTCGTAGATCTCGTTCAGGATCCGCTCCAGCTTCAGGTTCAGCAGGTTTCCGATCTCGTAGGGCTCATCTCCCTCCGCCGGCGTCTCCAGCTCCGCCTTCATGCCCCAGGCGTAGCGCTTTGTGACGGCCGTTCTGGCCTCCTCCCGGGACATTCCGGTGATATCCACGTCGTTGATGAGGACAGCCCGGCGAAGCTCGGTCTCCGGCTCTGTGGTCTCCTGCGCCGCCGAGCTGCTCTCCGCGGCGACCCTTGACTCCTTTCCGGGGTCCTCTCCCCCGTTCAGGCCCGACAGAAGCTTCTTCGCCCCGAACACGCCCAGCCCGATCACCAGGACCGCCGCCAGCAGTCCCACGATGAACTGGATCATCTTCTCCCTCTGCCGTCTCTTTCTCCGCCTATAATAAGCGCTCCCGGGATAACCGCCCAGGCTGCTGCCTGAACTGCGATTCCCGGAAGCCCTGCTGCCTCTTCTTTTCTGTTCTGCCATAATCCCCGTCTGCTTCTTTCTCTCTATTCTGAAGGAGCTCTGCCCCGGCTGCTTTCCCATCCGGCCGGCTCCTGTTTCTGGCTGATTCCGGTCCGCTTCGGCCGCTGCGACAGCCTCTGCTGAAGCGCGAAGCACGAAGCACACAGCGCGAAGCACACAGCAACGCGTAATCTGCTTTTGACGACCGAATCACAGTATAACAAGATTCCCACAGAAAAAAAAGGCGACTTTCTGTTAAAAAAGTGTTACAAAGTGTTTCAGCGGGCAGCTTTCGCCGCCCGCCGAGATTTCAATATCAGTTCGATTATTAAGAGGATATCCGGTTTTACTCGTCGCTCTTGGAGACCAGAGCCGCTCTCGCCTCCACTTCCTTCTTCTGGACATCGCCCGGGCACTGCTCGTAGCGGGCGAACTCGTAGGAGAAGTCTCCCAGGCCGCCGGTCATGGAACGGAGATCCGTGCCGTAGCCGTAGAGCTCGGAGATCGGGACGTCGGCAGAGATGATCTGCTTGCCGTGGTGATCGGACTCCATGCCCAGCACACGGCCTCTGCGCTTGTTCAGGTCGCCCATGACGTCACCGGTGTTGCTGTCCGGAACCTTCACCTTCAGGGCCACGATCGGCTCAAGCAGAACCGGGCCGGCCTCCATGAAGCCCTTCTTGAAGGCCAGGGTGGCAGCCATCTTGAAGGCCATTTCGGAGGAGTCCACCGGGTGGTAGGAGCCGTCCAGGAGGATGGCCTTCAGGCCCACAACCGGATAGGCCGCCAGAGGTCCTCTGGTGCAGCACTCTGCGATACCCTTCTCAACCGCCGGGAAGTAGTTCTTCGGGACTGCGCCGCCGAAGACCTGCTCCTCGAAGACGTAGGGCTTCTCCAGGTCGCCGGAGGGCTCGAAGCTCATCTTGACGTCGCCGAACTGGCCGTGTCCGCCGGACTGCTTCTTGTAGCGGCCGGGGGCCTCCACCTTCTTGCGCAGGGTCTCGCGGAAGGCGAACTTCGGCTTGTCCAGCTCGATCTCTGCCTTGTAGCGGGAGGCCAGCTTGCTGACCACAATGTCAAGCTGCTGGTCGCCGATGCCGTAGATCAGGGACTGGCGGTTCTCGCCGTCCACCACGGTCTTCAGGGTCAGATCCTCTTCCATCAGCTTTGCGAGACCGGAGGCAATCTTGTCCTCGTCGCCCTTGGTCTTCGCGGTGTATGCCTTGTAGGTGTAAGGCACGGAAATCTTCGGCCTGTGGTACAGGATCGGGGCGCTCTTCATGGCGATGGTGTCGCCGGTGGTGGTCACCGTCAGCTTTGCCATGGCGCCGATGTCGCCTGCCTTCAGCTCCGGAACCTCGATGGCCTCCTTACCGCGGAGGATGTAGATCTTGCCGGCCTTTTCCTCCTGCTCCTTAGCCACGTTGTAGATCACGCTGTCGGCCTTCAGGACGCCGGTGCAGATCTTCACCAGGCTGTACTTGCCGATGAAGGGATCCACGATGGTCTTGAAGACCTTCGCGGACAGGTTGGTATCGGTGTTGTAGTTCGCCACGAAGCGCTCGCCGTTGTTCACGTCGACGCCCTCTTCCTGCTTTGCCCGGTCGGGAGACGGCAGGTAGCGGACAATGGCGTTCATCAGCGCGTTTGCACCCTGGGCGTAGATGCCGGCGCCCATCATGACGGGAACCATGTCACCGGTGGCAACCAGCTCGCGCAGCGCGGTGTAGATCTCCTCCTCCGTGAAGGTCTCGCCGGAGAAGTAGCGCTCCATGTAGTCCTCGTTGTACTCGGCGACCGCCTCCATCAGGGATTCGCGGGCGATCTTCAGGTTGTCCTCGGAGTAATCCGGAATATCGGAATCCTCATACTTGGCGCCGCCCGCCACAAAGCGGCGGCCCTTCATCTTGGCCACGTTGACAAAGCCCACGAACTTCTCGTTCTCGCGGATGGGCAGGTGCAGCGGGGCGACCTTCTTGCCGAAGCGCTTCTCAAGCTTTAAGAGCAGCTCTCTGTAGCTGGCCTTGTCGTCGTCCATGTTGGTGACGAAAATGATGCGGGGCAGCTCGTGCTCCTCGCAGAAATCCCACGCCTTGATGGTGCCTGGCTCAATGCCGGCCTTGCAGTTCACGACGATGACGGCAGCATCAGCCGCGCAAATGGCCTCTTCCACCTCGCCGACAAAGTCAAAATAACCGGGGGTATCAAGCAGGTTGATCTTGATCTGTCCGTCTTCCTTGTCCGTATACTCGATCGGGATCACGGAGGTGCTGATAGAGAAACCGCGCTTCTGCTCTTCCTTATCGAAATCGCTGATGGTGTTTCCCGACGTGGTGACGCCCATCTTGGAAATGGCGCCGCTCACATAGGCCATGGCTTCCGCGATTGTCGTCTTGCCCGCGCCTCCGTGGCCGAGAAGCACAACGTTGCGAATCTGTGAGGTTTCATAAACTTTCATATGTGATGCTTCCTCCTGTCTGTTTTTTACCCATGAGGCTATTCTACTAAAATCCAGATCAATTTACAACTGTGATTCAACGATTTGCCCTCCGATGCGCTGTCGCTTTAACGCTTTGCATCGCATTGACAACTTTCCTTCAAATCTGTAAAATGGCAGATGCCGGACAGGGCGGGAACACATCGTCCGCCGGCGCTTTCTCACTGACCACAGGAGGAAATCACTATGGCATCGACCTATGGGTTTATCGGTCTCGGACTGATCGGCGGCTCCATCGCGAAGGGACTGAAGGCAGCGGAGCCGGACTGTGTCATCATGGCCTACATGCGGAGCAGGGCCAGGCTGGAAACGGCCCGCAGCGAGGGGACCGTGGACCGGATTCTCACCGGCATCACGAAGGAGCTCTCCGCCTGCGACATCATCTTCCTCTGCACGCCGACGGAGCTCTGCAGCGAGTATCTCGCCGCGCTGAAGCCGATCCTGAAGCCCGGCGCCTTTGTCACGGACGTTGGCAGCACCAAGTCAGCCATCGTGAAGACCGCGGCGGAGCTCGGCATGGGAAGCTGCT
>Ga0256404_1004051_pt1 | contig 28398 bp, 21 predicted proteins | sample RumenRJG_01DNA_FD_185990 | JGI IMG/M metagenome (GOLD analysis project Ga0256404, IMG submission 185990) | Bovine rumen microbial communities from Lethbridge, Alberta, Canada - RJG_01 | ecosystem: Host-associated > Mammals > Digestive system > Stomach > Rumen | place: Canada: Alberta | collected...
AATCCCGAGTTTCCCTCTCCAGCAGGCCGGTTCCTCCTTTTTACAACAAAGGTAGGGAATCAAACCTATCTAAGCAAGATTTATTCTATCTTTTTCTTAGACGCTGCAAACTTAGAGTGTAATCCGTTATCTATGGAAAGAAATTAGAATAATTTGTGTAATAACCCCTCCTCTAATCCCCCCGAGGGGGGAAGAAAAAAATCCGTGTAATCAGTGTAATCCGTGGTTTTGAACGCAAATGCCCGTTAATGGAGCGTAAATAACCGATAATAAATAATTTACGTGTAATTAGCGTTAATTCGCGGAGAAAAATCGCAGTGTTCGCAGGAGTTTGTTATTTCTTTGTTTTGTGTATCGTCTCTTTTATTTTATGTAACTTACGGTGTATTTTGACACCTATAACAAACAAAAGATTACACCATATATTATAATATTTAAAGAAAATGTGTTACTTTTGCACCGAAATTACAAATTAAGCGACATAATATCACGAAAAAAACCAAAGCACTAACAAAGGATGCTCAAGGTAAAAGGAATAGATAACAAAACTTATAACAAAACTTATAACAAATTCTTTAAAAACAAAATGAAAAGGTTATTTACTTTATTCGTTTTAGTCACGGCGTTTATAGGGAACGCGATGGCGCAATCGTATGAGCCTAAGTTGGATGAGTCCTACACATTTACTGATTATGGGGACAATGCAACTGTTGCGACAATCTCACAGGATGGCATTACCTGTTTAAGAAGTATTGGAAACAGTGGTAATTTAGCTTGCTGGTATAGTTGGGCATTTCGATTTGCTCCTGAAGGCATTTCTACTTCCGGTACATGGACAGCATACAATCGTGGATATAAGAATACTTCCGGTCAAAACAAGCAATTCAATATTGTTGACTTGCACGATGGAGACTTGTTATACATTGAATATGATCGTGATGATGGTGTAGCTCAGCCTACCTTTAGTTCAAATAATGTGTCTTTGCAAGTAAGTGGGGCACCTCAAGTTGATAGTGAGGGCAATATTGTTCTTTTGGACGGAAATCATGGAATCACTCGCTCAGAAAAATATTTCTGTGTAGGTGATGGTACTGTCTCTATTAATTGTGCTTCAGGAACCTATATTCAGAAGATAGAAATTACCTCTTGGAAAAAAGCGAAATATGAAATTACCAGTAATGACGGAACATATAAGTTTGAATTTACAGAAGCTGGTGTCCTTACAGATAAACATGCTGCTGTTCCTTTCATGACGATGCAGTTTGGTAGCGACAACAACCTTACTTATATAGATCGATATTCAGGTGTCGGTCCGTGTTCAACATCTAAAGCCAGTGATGGAAATACTTACGCTGAATTTAGTGGAGACGGAGATGCTGCTGTACCCAGCGAAGGAACCTATTATTATTTCTTCCCAGAAGCGGATGGCACATTGGAGATAAATGGTTACTTAGAGCAACAAAACGGAGCCAACGGAAATATGTGCTTTGTCGGTAAAAATGCTGATGGTTCAGGTACTTCACTTATACAGAGTAAAGGTGGAACAGGAAAAACGACATTTAATATAGAGGTCGAAAAAGGTAAACACTATTATCTTTCACGTAATGCCTATAACAGTAATAGTGAGTGGCCCGTTTTCCATCTTCACGATTATACTTTTACTCCTAAAAAGACCAGCTATATTGGCCCGTTGAGCTATGTTGTTGACAATGGTTCAGGTGAAAACAGTTCATTCTTGGTTCCAAATACGGCTAATTATGGTTTGCAGACAGTTGCAATTAAAAACAATGAATATACAAATGGCTTCCTTGGAAATGTAGAGAGTGCAACGGTTAGCGTGGAGAATGGTACTTTGAAGGTGTCGAATGTTGTGTTCAAAACAACCAATGAAGGAAAGGCTGCTAATAAAGGAGGTGCAATCTTGGTACGTATGAATCCAAGTGGGACTACAGAAGATGCCATCTTCGTAGTAACTATTGCCTATAAGGCAGAAAAATATGCTAATAAGGAAACTAATCAAATTAAAGTTTGGGATTTCTATAGCACACCATTGGCATTAGGCAAGGGAACAGATACTTCTTCACAATTGTATAAAGAAACTCACCAGACAACTCCAGATTGGAATTTTGAATATCTGAATCGCTACAAAAATACAGAGCCTGTTTATAAAAGTGTTTATGATATGGAGGGCGACAATGCCGATATGATAGTTGAGACAGAAGGTCTTGTTTTTGATTCTCCCACAAATACAGTATGTATCTATAATGATCTCGATGCAACTACGTCTGCCTTCCGTGACCGTTTTGTCGGCTTGTTGGTAGGTGGCAAGCTCACTATTCCTAACCTGAAGAAAGACGACCGTGTCCGTGTTCTTATGTCTCGTTATGGTGGTACGAGCGATAGTGATGCTAAAGCCGTACTTACTATAGGAAATGGCCGCGATGTCAGTTTGGATAGCGATGGAAAAGAAGGAAGAGGAAAGAAAATTGATACGCCATACGCGATTGGTGGTTCTTCTTCGAGAATCAGTGGTGGTAATTGTGTTCTCTTTGGTGATTATAACTTCATTGTCGACGAAAATGGTCCATTCTCCATCACGATGTCGCAAGGTAATCTTTTGAAGATTTATCGCATTGAGATATACAGAAATGATACCCATGTGACGAATAATGATGTGTTACAGAGTTCTTCCAGTTATGAAGTGCTTTATACCGATAAGAGCACCGAAACAAAAACAATGACATATGTTTTGCATAATCATGGAAAAGGTGAACGTATTAAAGTCTTGCGCATTGACAATTTGAAGATGTACGACCAGAATGGTAATGCTAAGACGGTAACCTTCACAGAGAATGAACCAGGTAATGCAACAGCCGTGTCATATACACCTCAGATTGGCGATTACGGTTCATACAGAATTATGCTCGGTAATAAGACCCTTGATGGTAGTTATATAACCGATCATGCTGAACGTACCATGGCTGTTGGTTATCGTGAAACAAAGACTTATCCATATACATGGGATTTCACGGACTTGTACTCGTATGTTAATGATCCGATCGGCCAAGAAAGAGAAGCTTCGAATCTTGACGAAGAGCATAAAGGCTGGGAGAGTTATCAGGACGCTTGGTGTCTTCGTATTGCTCCACAGAATGAATCAGGCATTTTGTTTGCTAACGGAGGACAACTCTATGGAGCCATGAAGATGTTCGATGAAACTGCAGGTCTGGGCTTTAAACGTTCTACTGACCAGTTTAACAACATCAAGAAACAGAATAGGACCCTTGGTGTGACAAACACCACCCTCAAATTGGACAATCTTGGATATAGTGATAGCAACACAGAGTTCCTCAAGATTGTAGTTCCTCAGGTTGATGATGATGCATATATTTATGTAAGAGCAACACCTGTAGCACATGCGACCGTAATTGCAAAGTATTCTACTGATGGCGTGAGCAGCAGTGACTTTACAAAGACACTTGATGTTGAAGGTGACAAGGTTTACATCATGAGGAATACCACCAAGCAGGATGTTGAACTCTGGCTGAATGGTGTTGCTATCAAGAAGATTGGTGTGTCAAGAGACTTGAAGACTGTAAATGTTAAGGGTTATGCTTCTGAGAGCCGCGCATACAGGATTGATCACTCTCTGACCAATTTCTTCTCTGGTGAAAAGGTGAAAGCATATGTAGTACAAGGTGCCAACTATGACAACCGTACTCTTACTTTATTTGATATCACATCTGATACTGCTCCTGTATTGGCAGCAAATCAAGGTTGTATAATCGGCACTAATGATGAGAAACTGGAGATTATAGATGGCGGTTTCCACCTCTTCGCTCCTGATATGCACGATACTGGTAATTACCTCCATGGAACTTATGGCAACATGTTAGTGCCGAACGTGGGAACAGAAGGTCTGGAGTTAAAGATGTTCGATGGCGATAATGATGAGAAAACCAACTATGTGCTGGCATATAAGTATCAGCAACTTAAAGAGGACGGTACTCCTTATGGTGATGTGGTAGAAGGTGACGAGATGTTCTACCGCGTATCTAAGAAGGGCATAAAACTGCATAAGAACTCTGCATACCTTCAGTTGCCGACATCCGAGGTTAAACCAAGTCCATCGAGACCTGCTGGTTGCCCAATGTTCTCATTCATCTTCACAGAACTTGACGAGGGTGAGACTGTTGTTACAGGTATCGAAGAGGCAGGTGTAGTGTTTGAGGATGAAGAGGCAAATGCTGTATGGTATAACCTTAACGGTCAGAAACTCAACGGCAAGCCATCTGCAAGAGGCATCTACATCAGAAACGGCAAGAAAGTGTTTGTGAAATAACCAAGTGACTAATGATAAAGTGACAAAAAGACAATAAGACAATGAAAAAGATATATATCATTCCAGAAACACACATGGTTAACTTGAACCTCCTCAATTCAGTGCTTGGCGGTGAACCAGGCTTGGGAAAATGGAGCCAAGGAGCAGCAGGCGGCGACGAGCCTGGCTGGGCAGATGCCAAGGGTAACGACGATGTTGTAGAGGACGATGACGATCTAGGCTACACACCTATGCACACAGACTGGAGCACAGAATAGTGATGACGATTAATCGTAATACCATAATTTAAAAGAAGGGCATCGAGAATAATTCTCGGTGCCCTTCTTCTTTTCTTCTGAGTCGAGCCCTATGCCCTATCTGCAAGCAAAAAACTCATCTGTGCACTTGATGGTCTGGTAGAGAGGAAGACAAGCGATGAAGAGGAAAACACAGTCCCCACACCTCACCCCAATTGCGTTACTTCCTCGCTTTCACCATTGACAACAACTTGTAGAATATCTGATGCACAGTCGGTTTGTTGTCCCAAGGTGCTTGCCTTGCGGATTTGTAAATATTTATTCATAAGCACACTATTATATTCTACTGTCATTGACCATCCTATATAGGCGTAAAATCTTTTGACACCGCACATTTCGGCACATTATCCATTGCTATTATTCTTCTCTTTTACAACTGCATATATATACGCATATTTGTCAATGTACGTTAAAACGGAAGAATGAACTCTTAATAAAATTTAATACATATATATGTTTTACATCGTTATCTTACATATTCAAACGAATTTTATTAATTTTGTAACAGATGGCAAGCAAAAACTGCATTATTCTATGTATTTAAAACGAACAGTCTTACATAACTTATATATTAATATAAAAATATTCCAAATAATCAAATCACAAACACTAATGAAAAAAGTATTATTCTTAGCAGTACTATTTGTACTAACATGTTTGCTGGGGAACAGTGCCCTAGCGCAGAGGCGGGTTATCATGAAGCCTGTTACCGAGACCATTGATTTCACGGGATTGCCCGCACCTGATGGAATTAATCAGCAACCAAATGCAGATGTCGATTGGAACGGCAATGCCATCTCAAGCATCTCTTCTAATAATCAAACACTGAGAACATTCTCCGAGCATCCAATTTCAGTTGGGAATAGTAATTATTGGCATCTGTGGAAAGGTTCCAATAGTATAACTTACCTGCAGAAAGGCGACGCCAACAATGACAATTTCAACATCGCCAACCTGAAAAAGGGCGATATTGTGACAGTTTGGGGAGATAATGGCAATGATGATAACAACGGTGGATTCAGAGTTATATCTAATAACAATGACCGCTACGATCCAAATACGACTATACGTTTGGAATATGATTTAGGAAACGCTGGCCAAGTAATTACGATGAATAGTGATGGAACACTTCAACTTCTATTCACTGGCCAATATTCTGGAGTCGAAAGGATAACCATTCAGACTGTGGAAAGAGAAACTCCTCACTTTGACTATGACCCCGGCTACGAGGAGTATGATCTTTATGATGATTTTAGCGAGAATGACCCTAAGAAATATAATAATAATGGCCAACCATACCATACCTCGTATACCCTTTCTACAGAAGAAACAGGTATTACATTGAATGGGAAGCCGGCTAAATATATTATACTTTCCGGCTCTAAGAACACGGCGAATAATAGGATTGCGATTGACCCGAATGCTGGAGATTGGCGTTTTAACTATGGACTTCGTTCGCCATCGGGTACATGGGGAACCTTCAGTATCTGTAACCTGAGAGAAGGTGACCGTGTGGTATTCTCTTATACCGGAACGGCCCCCAAATTCTCTAGTGCAGGAGAAGACGGCTCGTATATGGGCAGTAAAGCGTTTTTTGACAAATACAACGACGGTACTTTCGATGAAGGCGAAGACGTTTACATCACCTCTGGTGCTACTCCGGAGACAGACTGGTATCGAGGCGAGGGTAATATTTACGGAGAAGACCACGGTGGAACATATGATGATTCTCCCGATGTCAATCAACTCAGATACACACGCTACGTGATTACTGAGGACGGGCATCTGGACATTGCCATTGCTCCCGATACCCGTATCGTGAAAATCAAGATTTTCAGCGACCACCAGGCATCGATGGTGGATGAGTACGACGCAGATTCCTATACTGCAAAATTCGACATTACTGGTGAGTTGCAGGCTATGGAGCACATCGTTCCTGGCGGCTTGGAGGTGCATGTGGGTGTCAATGATGCCTCTCAGCATGCTCATGTCGTCACTTCACCACATGGCCCAGTGTCGATTGTCAATGGCGTTAATGGCTATAAACTTCCCGGTATGAGCCTCGATGCGAACGGAAACCTGCAGTTCCAGTTCAATCTGGCCAACAATGTTCCCGAGACGGGTACGTTCTATAAGTTCATGCCTTTGGAAGACGGTAAGATGAAACTGACGTTCCAGGCTGCCAGCATGAACTATTATAGTTATGCCATTGACGGCGATGAAGTTTATTATGGAGACAATGGCAGATACGGTGACGATAATTGGAGTGAACTGTTTGACCGTCCTAACGAACAAACGAGAGGTGTTACTTGTCCATATTATTTGGTGAAAGTTGATGCAAGAGGAAATAAAACGTTTACCAAAATCGGTGACTATTTTAATGGAGCAGAAGTCACCTATGAAATCCCTGGAGATGTAAAAGCAGAAGAGACATATTACCTATATGGTGGATGGAATGCCACAGACTTAAGTTTCAGCGGTAGCGGACAGGGGCAGAATAATCTTGAGTACCTCCCTTACGGTCCTGGTAATGGCGGTACAGATAAAGCCTGCGGTGTGGCTAAACTCTTGCAGGTAGTGTTCAATCCTAACAAGAAGATTTATCCACTGGCTAAATGGATACCCAATGGTACTATAGAAGTAAAAACCGGTAGTGGCGTGCCTAATCCTGATACTTTTGAGACAGAGTATGAACTGGCTGATTTATATGGCTATAATGATAAAACCTCGCTCACTATCAAAAAGATGTCCGGCAATATCACGGCTTGCAACCCGTATTTAGTACCTGCAAATGCACAAGGAGAACATAATCATTACAAACTGATGATTGACGGCATCCAATATGGTGATGGGGACAAAGGTGGTACCATCCTTATTAAGATTGGTGATGCAAGAATAAAGGGCAATCCTGTATATGCTCTTACCATCGCTTACAGTGCAGATCCTACATTTGACGGAAATGCAGGAACAGGTACCAGAGGACATATTTGGGACTACTCGTCCAATGCTCTGAATGGTCTGAAGTATGATCAGTCTAATGTCCATGTTGAATCGCATATACACCCCGGCAATATCCCTGTTTACACTCACAATGCAGCAACTCCTGAACCCTACGGCCACTATTTCGAAAATTACTTTGATGCAGATATTAGCCAATACAGTAGCAATGATGAGGTGTTGGAGGCTCTGCCAAAATCCAGAACGGGACTGCTCTATGAGGAGATTAGTGGTGACGCATCCGACTGGATGTTCAACTACAACCTGGTGAATGCCGGCAAGTTGTACGACCCCCTGTTCACTAACAAATATGACTTGGAAGGTGATAACGCCGATTTGATTTGGAATACCGAGGGCATGGTGTTGAGAACCAGCGCCAACTCGAGCGTTATGTTCAACGAGTTTACCGGCGCAGACATCCATCAGTCAACCAAAGATCCCGACCGCTACGTGGGCATCTTGAAGGGCGGAGAATTCCGTATTCCCTTGGTTGATGCCCGGCGACCGCGTGATTATTTACATGGGTACTGGCAAGGGCGCTTTCAACGACCAGGCTGTGTTCAACATCAGGGGAGCCTACGATGCCGTGCACAACGAAATCGGTGAGACTGACGATTACATCGTTGGCGGTTCTCATTGGGATGGTGAGAAAGGTGATAAGAATTACCGCGGCTGCTACCACTTCTTCGCAAAAGGACACAATGGCGGCCCTGCCGACATGGTATTCAAGATGACCGGTGGAAGCATGTGTAAGATTTACAGCATCCAGATCTACCGTGGTAACCGCATCTCCACCAACGAAATTGAAGGCGATGCTTTCTATCAGGTAACTACTGAGAATGATAACGCCAGCAAGACCAATACCTGGACGTTGAAACATTTAGGTAAGGATGAGCAGTTGGCCAACTATTCTGGCAGGTACTATCAGATGAACGACATCTCTGCCTCTACAGGTAAATTCGCATCATACCCTGTTCTAACGAACACCAGCGAGGACGGCAAGGTGGTGTCATTCTCTTACACCAGTACAAAGGGTGACATCGGTACTATCCGTGTCCGTGCCAAAGATATGGAGAAGAATCTGAACTTCGTGGCCGACTATGCAGAGCATAACGTCACCATCGCATATCAGGAGGCACAGTCTTATCCATACACTTGGGACTTCACAGATGTCAATACGTACTCAGGCCAAGATGTTGCTAACGAGTGGACTGTTAATAATAATAAGGTGCAGAATAGCATCCCTGTTGATACTCATTACAACCTCGCCTTGTGGGATGAGAATGGTTCTATGCGCGTGAACAGTCAGGCAATTGACACAAAAGGACAAGACAACATATTCGAGTCCAACAGCGAGCAGAGCGCTAACCAGTTGTGGGCAAAGCACGGGACTGGCAACGAGGCAACCGGTATCGTTATTCCTGAGACACAAGGTCTGTGGTTCTATATGGACAACAACGACCCTGAGAACAATGGCAAGATGCAGATTACGTCAGAAGGTCTCACTCTGGAGGCTGGCGAAAATGACTGGTGCAACAAGATGGTTGTTCCTGACGTTCCGGCAGGCGGTGCAGTATATCTGCGTATGAAGAGCACTTCAACTACTCCTGTCAAGAAGTATAAGTTCGGCACAGGCTCATTTGCAGATATCAATGCCACCAACTGCAGTTACTATGAGGCAAATGACAACTCTGGTGACTATGTCGTGGCCATCAAGAACACAGGTTCAAAGGCTAACCTGACACTTGCGCTGGGCGGATGGGTACTGAAGAAGATTGCAGTTTCAACTGACCCGAAGAGCGTAAACAGTTATGGTTATTCTACAGAGTGCCGCGCACACGACATCGACCACAGACTGACACCATATTTCAGCGCAGACAATATCAAGGCTTATCGTGTGAGCGATGTTAACTATGACGAGAGCAAGATTGAACTGGCAGAGGTTAATAAGATTCTTCCTGCTGCAAGTGCAAACGGTGAAGAAGGCCTTGGTGTAATTATTTATAACACTAAGGAAGGAGAGGACAAGTCTTCAGACTTCCATCTGTTTGTTCCAGACATGCACGACAAGAGCAACGCCGACTTGAAGTTGAGCGAGACAAACATGCTTTGTGCTAACCTCGAGCAAAACAACAGCATAGGAGCAAATCCCGGCGTGTACACCAACTACCTGCTCAACGCAAAAGGCACAAACCCAGTTAATGGTAAGACCGTAGAAGGCATAGCATTCTACCGCGCTTCAAAGACAGCGAAGTTAGGTCCAAACAAGGCTTACTTGCCTATTCTTACTTCCGCAGTGCAACCATCAACAGGAAACTCGGGAGGCGCAAAGATGCAAATCGTATTTGCAGACCCAGATGATGCGGAAGACGATGCCACGGTTACCGCTGTGACAGGTATTGAAGTCAACAACGCTGCAGAGGAGAACTCTTACTACACGCTGAGTGGAATAAAGATTGATCGCCCGACAAAGCGCGGAATGTATATCAAGAATGGCAAAAAGATAATTATTAAATAAGCAAAAGAGATGAAAAAAGTATATAGCAAGCCTTCTGTTACAGTTGTAGACGTAAGACTCTTCGGTTCGTTACTTGACGACAAGAACATTGGGTTGGGAGGTTATAGTTACGAGACAGGAGATGGTTTTGCAAAGACCAATGACGAGGTTGTTGACGACGAAGACGATGATTTCGTGTACAAACCCATGAAAACGGACTGGAACATAGAATAGGCACAGGTATGATGACGTAATCATAATACCATAATTTAAAAGAAGGGCATCGGGAATGGTTCTCGGTGCCCTTCTTCTGCTCTATGGTTTATTTGTCCTGCGGACTTAGGATTTAACGGATTGGCTCTACGGACTTTTAAGGACTACGAATTATACGAATTATTCTAATTTCTCTTCTTAAACAACGGATTAAACTGTGTTTTTTTCTCCGCGAATTAACGCTAATTACACGTAAACGAGAAGGAATCTGTAGTTCCTTAAGTCCCCTAAGTCCGTAGAGACAATCCGTGAAATTCGTTTAATTCGTAGTCCCTATATCCCATAAGTCCGTAGAGACAATCCGTGAAATTCGTTTAATTCGTAGTCCCTAATCCCCTAAGTCTGTAGAGACAATCCGTGAAATTCGTTTAATTCGTAGTCCCTATATCCCATAAGTCCGTAGAGACAATCCGAGTAATTCGTAGTCCAGGAGGAATTAAACGTACGTTTCTAGGAATTTCACTGTGCCTTCTACCCTAACGGTGTTCGCGCTGGCAGGGATGAGCACTGTCTCACCAGCGATGAACGAATATTTGTTGCCCTGTTCGTCGGTGATGTTGCCGTCGCCCTTCACTGCTATGAGGATAACGAAGGAGTCGAGTTCGGAGTAGTCTAGTGTCATTGGCTCGTCAAGGTCATAGACAGCGGTGCTGAAATATGGACACGAAACGAGTGGCACCCCTTGGTTCTTGCGCCGATGATACTCCGTGCGGTAGTTTTTCTCCACAGTATAGTTGATGCTCTCTGCTGCCTCGCGGGTGTGCAACTCACGGTAGTTGCCGTCCTTGTCCTTACGCTTAAAGTCGTAGATGCGGTAGGTGACATCGCTTGTCTGCTGTATCTCTGCCACGAAGCAGCCAGCGCCAATGGCGTGGATGCGTCCTGCGGGAAGGAAGAAGACATCATCCTCGTGCACCTCGTATTGTGCGAGAGCATCGCAGATGGTGTCGTTCTCGACCATTTCCTTATATTGCTCGGGTGTTATCTGCTTCTTCAGTCCGCAGTAGAGTTTTGCCCCCGGCTCCGATGGCAGTGCATACCACATCTCTGTCTTGCCGCGCGGCTTGCCCTGACGATGGGCTATCTCGTCGGTGGGATGCACCTGGATGGAAAGGTCTTGGCGCGCGTCGATGAACTTTATGAGCAACGGAAACTCGTCGCCGAAGCGCTGGTAGTTTTCCTTGCCCACAAGTTTTTCCTTCATCTCGGCAACCACCTCGTTGAGTCGTTTGCCTTTCATCGGCCCCACGCTGACGACTGTCTCGTTGTCTTTCACTCCAGATATTTCCCAACTCTCGCCAACGTTCTGCAGGTCGGAAGTCATTCTCTGGAATGGGATTATCTTGTCTCCTCCCCATAGGGTTTGTTTCAATAGAGGTTCAAATTTTATTAGCAGCATATTAGAATTACGAATGTTGAGTTACAAATGTTAAGTTGTCGCTTGCGCGATTTTCTATTTCTTGAATTACGAATGTTGTATTTCGGGTTGCCATTTGCACGATTATCCATTGTTTTAGTTGTCTTTCCAGAATGCGGCGGTGAAGAGGACGACGACGGTGGTTATTTCGAGACGTCCCATCAGCATGAGGGCAGACAAGAGCCACTTCACGATGTCGGGCAGGATGCTCCACGACATTGTAGGACCTATCTCGAGTCCGAGCGTCGGACCCACATTGCTTGCACAACTGAGTGCTATGGTTATCGAGTTAGTGCTATCGACTCCTGCTATTATCATTATGAAGTAAGACAGGAGGCACAACAGCATGTACAGCACGAAGAAAGTGAGCACCGACACCTGTGCACCGTATGGTATGATGCGGTCGTTGACTCTCACCGGCAGCACAGCACGGGGATGTATGACACGCTTCAGTTCGTTGAAGAGTACCTTGAGCACCATGACACCACGCACGCACTTGAAACCTCCGCTGGTGCTGCCAGCACATCCTCCGAAGAACATGCAGACGGAGAGTATCACCCACGTGATGTGAGGCCACTTGCCTGCATCATCGTTGAAAATGCCTGTGGTGGTGATAAACGACACCACTTGGAACAGCGAATAGCGGAAAGCATCATGGAATCCGTATTCGGAATTGCGCAAGAGGATTATTGTTATCGCCACGGTGGCAACAACTATCAGCGCTATATAGAGCCGCAGTTCGAGGTTCTTGAAGAATGCCCTTATCTTTGCCTTGAAGAACATGGCATAAAGCAGGGCAAAACTGATGCCTGAGAGAAACATGAACGTGATGGCGGTGTAGTCTATCGCCACAGAATGGAAATAGCCTGTAGAGGCATCGTGGGTGGAGAATCCTCCCGTGGCGGTGATTGTCATAGAATAGTTGATGCAGTCGAAGACATCCATTCCCGACAAGAAGAAGCAGAGAGCGCAACCGATGGTAAGCAGGGTGTAGATGCTCCAAATCCACTTCGCGGTGGTCTTCAGTCGCGGGTGCATCTTGGCACGTATAGGTCCTGTAGCCTCAGCAGAGAACACACGCATGTTACCGCCGACAAGCGACGGAATGATGGCTATGGTGAAGAACACTATTCCCAAGCCGCCAATCCACTGAGTGAGCGACCGCCAGAACTTGAGTGCATGTGGCAGACTCTCTACATTGTCGATGACACTGGCTCCTGTGGTGGAAAATCCCGACATCGTCTCGAAATAAGCATCGGTGAAATGAGGCAGATGACCCGTGATGTAGAACGGCAGAGCCCCGAAGAAAGTGAACACTACCCACACCAGCGTCACCAGCAGATAAGCATCGCGGCGACCGAGAGTGTTGTTGGCATTAATACCCATGTAGCGGAACAACAGCGCTGCGCCGACAGTGATAATTGTTGAGAAGAGAAAACCCATTGAGTCGGTCTCGCTATATGCAAATGCCATAGCGACACACACTGCCATGAGGAATGCCTCGATGTAAAGCAGTTGCCCAATGATTTTATATATAATCTTCAGGTTTATCATTTGAAGAATATCTCTATCTTGCTCATATTTATGTTATGGCAGAACACCACCACATTGTCGCCAGCCTCTATCTGGGTGCCTCCGCTTACGAGTTGCCCCACCCCATTGCGCACGAGTCCACCGATGGTTACGCCGTTGGGCAGTCCCAGTTCGAACACCTTCTTTCGGGTGACCTTAGAGCCTTGCTGAGCAGTGAACTCTGCCACGTCGGCATTGGCAGTGGTGAGGAACTTGATGTTGCTCACCGTGACATCCTCGTCGAGCATCATCTGGTAGATGCGACTTGCCGCCAGTGCTTTCTTATTAATAATAGTACCGATGTCAAGACTCTCGGCCATGCTGACATAATCCATGTTCTCGACCACTGCCACAGTCTTGCGCACACCCATGCGCTTGGCTGTGAGACATGCGAGGATGTTTGTCTCGGCATTGCTTGTCAGGGCGACAAACGCCTGTGTGTTGCCGATACCCTCGTCACGCAGCAGCGAGAGGTCGCGGCCATCGCCGTTGATAATCATCACGCGGTCGTTGTCAATGAGTTCGTTGAGTTCTTCGCAGCGAGCCTCATCCATCTCGATGATCTTGGCATTCATATACTCCGGCAGCAGGCCTATTGCCCTCACTGCCGTGTTGCCTCCACCCATAATCATCACGTTCTTCACATCGACGTAATGTTCCTTGCCCACTATCTTGCGGACGTAAGGTATGGTGTCGCGTTTGGTCATGAAATAGACCATGTCGTGCAGTTTCAGCACGTCGTCGCCACGCGGTATGATGGTGTCGTCGCCACGTTTCACAGCCACCACGTGATATGGCGTGTCTGGCTTGCTGAGGTCCTTCAGCGGCTGATTGAGTATCTCTGCAGTCTCGCGCATTTTGATGCCAAGCATCACGAGAGCGCTGTTGTGCACATCCCAGCGCTGGCGCACCCAACTCATCTTCAGTCCGTTACAAATGTCTATTGCCGCCAGGTGCTCAGGATAGATGAGCGAGTCGATACCCACCTCATTAAAGAACGCCTGATGACTCTCGTCGAGATATTCGTTCTCGTCAACCTTTGCCACGGTCTTCTTCGCACCGAGCGAATGGGCCATCATGCAACAGGTGATGTTGAGGAAATGGTCGGGGGTGACGGCAATGAACAGGTCGGCATTGCTGACGCCCGCTTCCTTGAGTGTCTTGAAACTGGCAGGCGGGGCGAGATATGTCATTAGGTCATAGTCGCCACTGACGCTGGCAAGGCGCACCTCGCTGTCGTCTATCAGCACTGTGTCGTTGTTACTTCTCGACAGCAGTTTTGCTAAATGTGTTCCTATGGCGTATGCGCCAACGATGATTATATTCATTTTATTTAGGAGTTCAGGAGTTCTGAAATTCAGGAGTTCAGGAGTGTGGGAGTTAAAATCCGCTTAATCCGTTCAATCCGTTGTCCCTTCCACTGCTTTCTTTATACTCTCCGCGTCTATTCCTGTTATTTTTTGCAACTCAGCCACTGTTCCATGCTCTACGAACCTGTCTGGCAGTCCTAGGCGTTTCACCTGTGGTGTGTAGCCGTGGTCGGACATCCACTCGAGCACTGCCGAACCGAAACCGCCCTCGCGTGAACCATCCTCTACGGTCACTATGCGCTTGAACTTGCGTCCCACCTCGTCGAGCAATTCCTCATCAAGAGGTTTCACAAAGCGCATGTCATAATGAGCAACACTAAGCGAGACATCACTAATGGCCTTCTGCACCTCGACACCAAGGGGACCGAAACTGAGTACAGCCACATCGCTGCCCTCGCGCAGGCAACGCCCCTTGCCTACCGCAATCTCTTCAAACGGGCAGCGCCAATCGACCACCGAGCCACGTCCACGCGGATAGCGTATCACGAAAGTGCCCTTGTCGGGCAACTGTGCAGTGAACATCATCTTGCGCAACTCTGTCTCGTCCATAGGTGAGGCAATGGTAAGATTGGGAACGGGGCGCAAGGCAGCGATGTCGAAAGCGCCATGATGGGTAGGACCATCCTCGCCCACCAGTCCGGCACGGTCGAGACACAGCACAACGGGGAGGTTGAGCAGCGCCACGTCATGTATTACATTGTCATAAGCACGTTGTGAGAAAGCACTGTAAATGTTGCAGAAGGGTTGCAGCCCGTCCTTCGCCATACCGCCGGAGAATGTCACGGCATGACCTTCGGCGATGCCCACATCGAAAACGCGGTCGGGCATCTCCTTCATCATGATGTTCATAGAGCATCCACTGGGCATGGCTGGTGTCACTCCCACGATGTGCGGGTTCTGCTTAGCCAGTTCGAGCAATGTCTCGCCGAACACATCCTGGAACTTAGGAGGCATGTCGGTGGTGTCTGTTGTCAGGCGCTCGCCAGTGTCGGGATTGAATTTCCCTGGTGCATGCCATATCGTCGCCTGCTTCTCTGCGGGCTTGTAGCCATGACCTTTCTGTGTATGCAGATGCAGCAGTTTAGGTCCTTTCATGTCTTTCAACTGCCTCAGCAAACGCACTATCTCTTTGACATCATGACCATCGAAAGGACCGAAATACCTGATGTTCATTCCCTCGAAGATGTTCTGCTGACCGCTGATGGCACTCTTGGCGGCATTGCCCAGACGTATGAGTCCGTTGCGGCGGTCGTCGCGCAGATAGCCTTTGCCCTTCAGCCAGTTGGAGGCTTTGAAACGCCATCGGTTGTATGTCTCGTTGGTGTTAAGCGAGAGCAACAGTTGTTTCATTCCACCCACCGAACGGTCGATGGACATATTATTATCATTGAGGATTATAAGCAGGTCATTGGGCGAACTCGACACGTTGTTGAGTCCTTCGTAAGCCAGGCCTCCGCTCATGGCACCGTCGCCGATAACGGCAACGACATGCCGCTTGGTACCCTTAGCGGCAACCGCCATACCCAACGCGGCGGAAATGCTATTCGACGCATGTCCGCAGGCAAAGGTATCAAAGGGACTCTCAAGTGGCGACGGGAATGGGCGCAGGCCGCCCAGTTTGCGGTTGGTGCAGAAAGACTCGCGACGGCCGGTGAGAATCTTGTGCCCGTATGCCTGATGCCCCACATCCCATACTATGCGGTCTTCGGGAGTATTCATGACGTAGTGCAGCGCAACGGTAATCTCCACCACACCGAGACTGGAAGCCAGATGCCCTGGATTGACAGACAACTCATTGACGATGTCGCTGCGCAATTCCTTGCATAGCAGAGGCAGTTGGTCGATGCTCAGTTTGCGCAGGTCTTCAACGCCATTTATCTTGTTCAGCAGTTTATATTCGCTTTGTTCCACTTAGTATTATATCTAATTTGGGGGCAAAGTTACGAAAAATCGAGTGCAGAACAAAAGAAACTCGTTTCTTTTTTATGCCGAGATGCAGTAAGTTCGCCATTTTAATGGCAAAGTTACGAAAAATCGAGTGCAGAACAAAAGAAACTCGTTTCTTTTTTATGCCGAGATGCAGAACTCGAACTTGTTTCGCTTGGCTTTGTCCAAGAAGTTCGGCGAAGCCAAAGTTACGAAAAATAGAGAGAAATGCAAAAGAAAACGTGCTTTTCTTTTCATTTCCGAGATGCAGAACTCGAACTTGTTTCGCCTGGCTTTGTCCAAGAACTTTGGCAAAGCCAAGGTTACTCTCTATCAAAGGTCGCGTGTGTAGAGCGCGCGATATTCTGCCGGTGTCATGCCAATCACCACCACCATGCGTCTCTGCATGGTACGCACATGGCAAAGTTATGGCGGTTTACGCTCTGCCGCAAACATCTGGTGACATTTCTTTCTGGTTTGCCACGACAAGTGCGCTGTTTTGCGACAATTTATTCCGCAATCCGTCGTAAGTGTCGCAAAAACAAATAAAAATGAGCATTATGTAACGTCACCTCCCACGAGTGGAGAGATAATTCTCACCGATAATGTATTTTTCTGATTTTTAAAAAGCGAAAATCAATTTCACAACTTCACATCCGTTGCAACGTTTTGGAGTACAGGGAATTGCGTGTGAAGGTGCAATTTCACCCAATTTCACGCAATATCACACAGACAGAAATGACTTCCAATGGTGCCACTTGTGCCTTTTGAGGAAGTGATTAGGGCCTAATCACTCTCTCACTTGTGCTTCCTGACCACCTCACTTGTATATATCTGACCTACTCAGGAGTGCCTTCTGACATGCTCAGGAGTATCTCCTGACAAAGACTCCAAGTGTTATATGGCTTATTGCAAACTATAAGTCAGCCACATGTAGGGGCGTTCCTCCGTGTGCGCCCTAATCGCCATCAGACGGTATGCGTCGTCGTGTTATTATTATAAATGACAACAATGCAGTGGATTCAGGCGGGCGCACACGGAGGTACGCCCCTACAATTTGAAATGACGGCATCCAGAAATATTGCGTCCTTTATGCCCTAAACATTATGTCTTTATGTCCAACAAAACATGTCTTTATGTCCTAAATATTATGTCTTTATGTCCAACAAAACATGGTGCTCATGAGCATCCTTACCGCAGCAACATTTCTCGGAATAGCATCGTGCAGCAATAATCAAGAAAACATTGCAAATAGTTCAGACGAGCAAGACAACGCCATCAGCATTAGCGAGAACGGAATGGCATGGGGATTTACGTCCACTCCAGTACTCGACAAAGGGGAAGAGGCAAAGGAAAGTCACAGCAGACAACAACGAGAGCAAAAAGGACTATATCATGAGACTCGATGCTCTGGAACAGACCATCTGACATATCCCAATGACATGCGCGCATAGTTTTTTGATGCCGAAAATTACGATGTCAGGAAATTATTTCTTACCTTTGCAAGCAAAAACAAGCAAACATGGGAAAAGGAAAACTGGCAAAATTCGCTGACATGGAGCGTTACGAGAACGTGTTCCAATATCCGTACTCGGTGATTGACGACGTGCCATTCGACATGAAAGGCCACTGGCGCGACATGTATTTCCACAACGACAACCCTGTCGTTGTGGAACTTGGTTGTGGCAAGGGAGAATATGCCGTCGGACTGGCGCGTATGTTCCCCGACATAAACTTCATCGGCGTGGACATCAAGGGCGCAAGGATGTGGACGGGAGCAACGCAGGCCATCAACGAAGGACTGAAGAACGTGGCGTTCCTGCGTACCAACATCGAGATTATCGACCGTTTCTTCAGCACTGACGAGGTGCAGGAGATATGGCTCACGTTCAGCGACCCGCAGATGAAAAACCCACGCAAGCGACTGACATCAACTTACTTTATGGAGCGTTACCGCCGCTTCCTTGTTGACCGAGGCATAATTCACCTGAAAACAGACTCCAACTTCCTTTTCACCTACACGCGACTGATGACTGAGCACAACCACCTGCCCGTGCTCATGTGCACAGAGAACCTCTATGGCGACGACAACCCGACAATGGACGAGGCCACCAGGAGCATCCTCTCTATCCACACCTATTACGAGCAGATGTGGATAGACCGCGGGCTAAACATCAGATACCTGAAATTCCTGCTGCCACGCGAAGGCGAATTGACCGAAAGCGAAATAGAAATACCTCTCGATGAGTACCGCAGTTACAGAAGGGACAAAAGGAGCGGCAAGGATAAGGCGAAATAAATATTGAATGTAGAATTGAGAATGTAGAATGTAGAATTATGATTACCTTTCAAGAACAGGCACATTGAGCCAAGTCCTTAGTTGTAATCATAATTCTACATTCTACATTTTCCATTCTACATCCTACATTTTACATTCTCCACTCTACATTCTACATTCTCAATTCTCCACTCTCAAGAACTCTTCTATAGATTCCTGAATCTTTCGGAACGGTTCGGACATAACATAGGCGACATTCTTCTTCAGCATCTGCGCAATGTCCTGAGTGCTATGAGTATAGCACGAGAGTTCGTTGCGCATCTGTGTCTGGTGACGTGCCTGACGGCGTATCTCGTTCTCACGCTCGCGGATGAGTTGCGAGCACACCTTGTCGAGTATCTGCACGACCACTTTGTCAAACAGGTGATGCCCCTGGATATATAGATAGGTTTCATCTGGCTTTATGCCATAGTCCTCTATCAGTTCGCGCTTCAGTTCCAGATAACTCTCCTTGGCGTCGGGATACTTCTTCTGGAGCATCGCTATGCGGCTGCCCACCTTGTGGCGCAGGTTGGCGATGGCTGCAAAAGGCTGGCTGAGGTTAAAGCCGCCAAGTTCAATGACACGGTTGAAGTCGGTGATGGTAAACTCGGTATATATAGGACGGCGATAGTGCCATATGCTCCACACAAAGAGTGGGAAAATGGCGGTGCTATACTGCCGCATGAACTCGTTGAGGTCGAGCAGTTGATGGTCGTTGAGCGTCACCGCAACGCACACATTATGCAGCGACGGCGCATAGCACTGCATGTTCTCTATCGAGTAGGCAAAAGTATGAAAGATGTAGGGATTGTTTATCATTCGCTGGCTCGTCTCCGTGGCTCCATTTATGAGGTAGTCGTAGTCGGCATCGACACACGCAATCATGTCGCGCCCCACCTTGTCCTCAAGAATCCTCATAATGGCCGACTTTTTGCCTCGCTCCAGCGTGTGGTTCGAGGGCAGCAACACCTCGAAGTAACGGGTGTCGTCTTCAAACTTCGACAGCACCGTGCGCCAAAAGAACACATCATCGTAACTCTCCACATACGCCACGATGCGGCGACGCGAAGTCTTCGAGCGCAACCTGTTGGCTGCCTCAAGGTATTTCGACGATATGTTGTCCTTTAGCCGCTTGCCCATTTTGAATTACGAGTTACGAATATTACCTAACGTTGAGTTAATTTCTAAATTAAACATTCTTCATCGCAGCGAAGCGAGAACAATTCGTAATTTCACATTCCACATTCAACACTATCATGTCGTTATGTCACTCACCTCTGTCACTCTGTCCATCCATCCGTTCATTATTACCGCAGGCGAGTGGGTGGTGAGTATAATCTGCACGTTGGGGTTCATCTGCAAGATGATATCAATGAGCCGCTCCTGCCAATCGACGTGCAGGCTCACCTCGGGCTCGTCCATGAAGAGCACATACGGCTGCTGGTCCTCGACGAGCACCGTGAGCAGGATGACGAGCATCTGCTTCTCGCCCGACGACAACTGATAAGGCACCAGCGTCTCGCCTATCTGCGTGAAACGTATCTCGTTCTCCGTGCGCACTATCTTCTTGCCCGTGTCCTTGAAAAGGTCGTCGATGAGGTCTTGGAAGCGCTTCTTAGGCTCGCTGATGTCCTGAGCCTCCTGGGTGTTGCCGCGCTGCAACGCGTCAATTATTCGGTTGCCCATGTTCACCTGATAGTCGAGATACTTTCGCTGAAGTTTATACAACTGCCAGTCAAGTTCGGTGGCGAGGCTGATGTCCATGCGACTGATGACATCGCTGTTAACGATAGGACGGTCGAAAGAGCGTATCACGTCAAAGCGCAGATGCGTGGCATCGGCAGGACTGGTCTTGATGTGCACGCCCTTGAGCAGATGGTTCAGTATGTCACCATTCACCTCGACGCTCTTCACCACCTTGTTCAGTATGGTGCTCTTCCCCACTCCATTGATGCCGCTCAGAACATTCACCCTGCGGTCGAGATTCCAAACGACGTGCCGCCGGCCGCTCCAGAGCGAGTCAATCTCTATCTGTTCAATGTATTCTGCGTATTTCATAAGTCAGACTATTTTGCTTGCAAATATATAAAATCTTTTCCATTCTGCAATGCCACGTCATTATTATTTTCTAATTTTGCAGCCGAAAAAGAGAAAACAATGGAAAAGAAATATAACTCGCGACCGCTCATAGCACATCTCAGCATGTTCGGGGCTTGCGCCATCTGGGGGCTTATGGCACCGCTGGGCAAGGACGCCATGACTCACGGGCTCGACGGGCTCACGATGGTGTCGATGCGTGTAGCAGGAGGCATGCTGCTCTTCTGGATAGCATCGCTGATACTGCGGTTCCAACGCCCTAAAGCCAACGCGCAGGAACCTACCCCTGCCAAGGAGCATGTGCCCATGCACGACCGTCTAAAGTTCTGCGGCGCGGCACTGTTCGGACTGGTATTCAACCAGTGTTGCTACACCATAGGACTGTCGCTGACATCACCCATCAACGCCAGCATCGTCACAACGTCAATGCCCATCTTCGCCATGATTCTGGCAGCACTGATACTGAAGGAGCCCATCACGGGGAAGAAGGCTCTGGGCGTGCTTATGGGATGCTCGGGGGCACTGATACTGATTCTAACCAGTGCTGCGGCGACAACCGACAAGGTGGGTGACATACGCGGCGACCTGCTCTGCCTTGGTGCGCAGTTCTCTTTCGCGCTCTACCTCTCGCTCTTCAATCCCCTGATACGCCGCTACTCGGTGTTCACCATAAACCGATGGATGTTCCTATGGGCAACGATTATCGTCATCCCGCTGACCATGCCCCATCTGCTCAGCCTGCAATGGTCGGCAGTGACCGTAGCGGCATGGTGGGAGGCAGCATACGTCGTGGTGTTCGGCACCTTCGTCGGATATATTCTCACAATGATTGGCCAGCGCACACTGCGCCCCACGGTTGTCTCGACATACAACTACGTGCAGCCCATCGTCTCGGTCTCGGTGAGCATCGCCACCGGCATCGGCATCTTCCAGTGGTCGCAAGCCCTCGCCGTCATCCTCGTCTTCATCGGCGTATGGCAGGTAACAAAGTCGAAATCGCGACGGGATATGGAGAGGGAGAAGGGACTTAAAGACCAACATTAAGTCAGTGCCTTTTATCCACACACGACTTCTTCCATATCCTTATTTCTACTTATATTTTACTTTTAGGGAGTTATCAACACCTCGATTTTAAGCGCCCTGAAAGGGCAGTAAGTACACAGCCCAGGGCAACGCCCTGGGTATAGGTGCACACTATATACACGCCCTGAAAGGGCAAAAGAATTTCTTATTTCTTGTATATTGTTAAACGAATCTTTTGCCCTTTCAGGGCGAATATACTTTGGTCGCGTGTTACCCAGGGCGTTGCCCTTGGCTATGTTCTTAATGCCACTTCGGGGCACTTTAAAGGGGCATGGGAAACATCGCGAACGGCATCTTTCGGAACCCCGAATCATTTATTATGTTTATGTAATATAGCCTATTTTACTCAGTAATATAGCCTATTTTACTTACCAATATAGCCTATTTTACTTCTCGAAACGCATGCTCTAAAAATGCAGACTGGCATAAATGACAGGGAGCAAGGACATCACTGACCTACGGACAGCATGGATGACAAATGAGAGATTTACACGAATTTCCCGACCATTCACGTTCAGAAAAGAAGACAGACACATGTGCATGCCATCCGAAACATAGGGGTTGCATGAGCGACAAAATGTCAGTGAACGTGTCAGTCGGAAGGAACTTTGACGTTTTGGCATACAGTTTGTTTTTATGTTTAGCGGATTGCAATGGTGCACATCCACATAAATATAATAAGAATAACAAATAAAAAACAAATAAGATTATGGGAAAGATTATTGGAATTGACTTAGGAACTACAAACAGTTGCGTTGCTGTTTTCGAGGGCAACGAACCAGTAGTAATCGCTAACAGCGAGGGAAAGCGCACCACCCCATCGGTGGTAGGATTCGTACAGGGCGGCGAGCGTAAGATTGGTGACCCGGCAAAGCGTCAGGCTATCACCAACCCGAAGAACACCGTTTACTCTATCAAGCGCTTCATGGGTGAGAACTGGCAGCAGACAGAGAAGGAAATCTCACGCGTGCCTTATACAGTAGTTAACGAGAACGGCTATCCTCGTGTTGACATCGAGGGACGCAAATACACTCCGCAGGAAATCTCGGCCATGATACTTCAGAAGATGAAGAAGACCGCAGAGGACTATCTGGGACAGGAGGTGACCGATGCCGTGATTACCGTGCCGGCATACTTCAGCGACTCTCAGCGTCAGGCAACAAAGGAGGCAGGACAAATCGCAGGTCTCAACGTTCGCCGTATCGTGAACGAGCCTACTGCTGCTGCACTGGCTTACGGTGTTGATAAGACCAACAAGGACATGAAGATTGCTGTGTTCGACCTCGGTGGCGGTACATTCGATATCAGTATCCTCGACTTCGGTGGCGGTGTGTTCGAAGTGCTTTCAACCAATGGTGACACACACCTTGGCGGTGACGACTTCGACCAGGTAATCATCGACTGGCTCGTTCAGGAGTTCAAGAACGACGAGGGTGCCGACCTCAAGGGCGACCCAATGGCAATGCAGCGACTGAAGGAGGCTGCCGAGAAGGCAAAGATTGAACTGTCTTCTTCTACAAGCACCGAGATAAACCTGCCTTACATCATGCCTGTGGGCGGTGTTCCAAAGCACTTGGTGAAGACACTGACACGTGCTAAGTTCGAGCAACTGGCTCACTCGCTCATCCAGGCTTGTCTGGAGCCATGCCAGAAGGCAATGAAGGACGCTGGTCTTTCTACATCTGACATCAACGAGGTAATCCTCGTGGGCGGTTCAAGCCGTATCCCAGCAGTGCAGACACTGGTGAAGAACTACTTCGGCAAGGAGCCTTCAAAGGGCGTTAACCCCGACGAGGTGGTGGCTGTGGGTGCCGCTATCCAGGGTGCCATCCTCAACCAAGAGACAGGTCAGGACATTGTGCTCCTCGACGTAACTCCTCTAACACTCGGTATCGAGACCCTCGGAGGTGTGATGACAAAACTGATTGAGGCAAACACCACCATTCCATGCAAGAAGACCGAGACATTCTCTACAGCCGTTGACAACCAGACAGCAGTGACAATTCACGTGCTGCAAGGTGAGCGACCAATGGCTGCACAGAACAAGAGCATCGGACAGTTCAACCTCGACGGCATCGCACCGGCACGACGCGGCGTTCCTCAGATTGAGGTGTCGTTCGACATCGATGCCAACGGTATCCTCAACGTATCGGCAAAGGACAAGGCTACAGGCAAGGAGCAGAAAATCCGCATCGAGGCAAGCAGCGGACTGAGCCAGGAGGAAATCGACCGCATGAAGGCAGAGGCAGAGGCTAATGCCGAGGCAGACAAGAAAGAGCGCGAGAAAATCGACAAGATGAACCAGGCCGACTCTATGATATTCACCACCGAGAACTTCCTCAACGAGAACGGTGACAAACTCGGTGACGAGAAAGCGAATGTAGAGGCAGCCGTTCAGAAACTGAAGGACGCTCACAAGAGCGGCGACGTGGCAGCCATCGACACCGCCATGAACGAACTCAACCAAGTGATGCAAGCCGCCTCACAGAAGATGTACGCCCAGGCAGGCGGTGCCCAGCCAGGTGCCGGTGCCAGATTCCAAGGCGGTCAGCAGGCAGGCGGCCAGCAGTCGCAAGGCAGCAACTCCGACGACACCATCCAGGATGCCGACTTCGAGGAGGTCAAATGAGACGCATAAGCAAAGACATAACAAAACACTATCAAATGGCGTGTAGCTCTGGTGAGTTACACGCCATTTGCTTTTCATGGGCTCATGTTTTTATGAGTTTTTCTGCCTTCTTTCCCATTTTCCCTTTTTCGTCTGTTTATGCCTTCAAATCCTCTTCGTTAGGAAGAACAAACAGTTTTATTCTCTGGTGCAGTTTAACGAACTACCGAGTAAATCTCTGTAGTTTCCTATATTTACTCGGCAACTGAATCTTTCTACAATTCACCTGCGAAAATGTGCTTCAGGTGATTGCTTATATTGTCAGATTGGAATAAAATTAATGTGTCTTATCATATGTTGCTATTGACTCAATATTATTCAATAAGAATCTTTGTGCATCAACACTATACACGACTCTTTGGTAATCTAATCCATCGGGATTCCGTTGAACTTCTATGTTTATGCCCAGGCTATTGCCCTTCTCTGTCGGGAGATTTGTTTTATGACCATCTCCTTTGGAAACTTCTTGCAATACCCCTTCTTTTCTAAGCCATTTTATAACCTGAGATGCTGATAGTGGCTTCATATCTGAAGGAATATATCCATTTACCAATTTAACAAAGTTGGCTATACCGTTAGGAGTCGAAATACGAATATTTGCAGCATCCTTAGAAGAAAGAAAAAAAGGTTTTCTGCTTCTTCTTTCGATAGATGTTCCTGCCTTTATCTCGTCTAGCAACTCTGCGACATAGAATAGACAACGTGAGATGTGGACATTGTTAATTAGATCGTCATCTTTAACTAGTTCATCATTCAACGGATTGATACCATTTGCAAGTTTTTCAATCCACGCCTTTGCGGTGATAAGTTTTTCAAGTTCAATCATATTCTGTATATTTTTTTATCTTTCTTATGTATCTTCGTAAATAAAATCCTTTGTTACATAGTTATTCTATCAAGGTTATTTCCACAAAATGCTCACCCAAATGATAGCCTTTCTGTGAAGTCCAAGCCTGTGCCTTGCATATGACACGTTCGAAGTTCCAGTACTTGCCGTAGCCCATCACTCGCGCCAACTTACGCGAGTTCCACCATTCCTTGCCGTCGGCGTCAATCTCCCTCAGTTGCTCGAAAGGAGATTGGAGTTTAGGGATGTTGTTTGTATCTTGTATATTACTCATTTTTGCCTAAATCGCTTCCTTGTTGAATAGAATCCTCTACAAATTCCCAATAGCCATTTCTTTTACCATTCACTCTACGTAGAATGTTCTTCTCTTGCAACACTATAGTAATTGATTTGACAGTCCGCTCAGATTTTCCAATTTCAGCAGCAATCTCTTTTTGGGTAGCAGATGGATTCTTTTGCACTATGCGAAGTAGAGCGACTTCCTCCAAAGTGCAATTTTTGCACTTTGGGGGTAATTCATTGGCAACTTTTGCACTTTGAACTTCGTGATATGCACTTTGGGATATATTTTCGTCCTCAACTTTGTTCCAATCAACGTGCATAATCCTGTTCCTAAGGTCATGTTCCTCTCCAAGCAACATACTGCGAAAGAATCTCTCCAAGTATTCTGTCGTTTCTGTGATGCCATTTGTCAAATCACTATAGTTGGCACGAACGAGCGCATTTCGGAAATACCATGAGTTCTCAGCAAAGACATCATTGACCACATTGAATCCCAATGTGCGTAAATACTTTATCATAAATACAGCAGTCGTTCGTGTGTTACCTTCGCAAAACGCATGAACTTGCCATAGATTAGCACAGAAACGGGTTAGATGACGAATGGCTTCATCAATAATCATGTTTGCATAACTGAACTCGCGTTCCTGCCCCATATCGTAATTCAATGTATCGCTGATAGTATCTGCACTGGCATAATACACAGTCTTGCCGCCAAGTACCCACTCGTTCTTCGTTATATTATAGTCACGAATGCGTCCTGCCAACTTGTAAATACCGTCAAACAAACGACGATGTATAGAAATCAACTGAGCAGGAGTAAACGAAAAGGTTTTTTCCTCTATCAGTTCAGTTATACGTGCAGCCACCTTGTCCGCCTCTTCTGTTCGGTCATTCTCTATAACCTTTCGTCCAGATGCAGACTTGTAGTATGAGTCAATAAGTTGCTTTGCCTCAATGATACTGATATCCCCCTCGATATGTCGTTTGGCAGTATCAAGCAGATATTCAGAAGTCTGGAGCCTATCAACCTGTTGAAGCCCTATAGCAACCTTCCAAGCTTCGCTACGCTCACGCTTCTGTGGTTCGCCTTGGCGTATGTATTCGTCAAGATCCTGAACTTTGTATTTGTTTTCTTGTATATTATCTTTATTCATATCTGTACTATTTTTAGCTAACTCCTATTAATGGAAGAATCTAAGTAAGAGGCTCACAATATGTTTTATTAACTACTCTATCTCTCATCAATTTCATATCAGTGAAATTTCGACTGATATTCTGTATTATATCAAGATAATTGTCCGTGCCATCTTCCTTTATATAATAGTATGGCTTGATGGATAAACAGTTTTTGTGCTCAAAAAGAGTGTTAAGCAGTGTCCTGTCAGAATTACCACATGAATGCCCCATAATACATACTTGATATGGTGCAGAATCCATAAATGCCAATGCATTCCTATAATTATCAGTCTCCAAATACTTAATGGTTTTCAAATTGCATAGGCATCCATTGTCATTCAGATTTTTCAGTGCCTGATAATTATCATCGATTTCGTCACCATATCCAAATATTATATTTTGTGGTTTGTCTAATTCACCATGTATGTAATTAAGGAAAAAGTTCTGATTATGGTATAAATGAACCGTTTTTGTATAGTTGAAACTTAAAAGCATTATATGGTCTGGCAGCATAAAAGGCCTAGGATAATCAACATAGTAAATTTCATGGCAATGTTTTTTATAATTGTCCACATAATCAGAATCAAATTTCTCTTTGTATCTTTGCATTTTACTTGCCCAGTATGAATTGTCCTGTTTCACACACCAGTCAATATACTCTTTTAACTGAAAGAATTTCTCAACAGATATTTCTTTCGGATTGATTGGAGAGTATATTTTGTTCCAGATAGATTCATAAATCTTGGTATCAGTGTTATTTACTAAACTTAAGTATTGAACAAGTTTCTCTTGCAATGTATGAAGCTGTTGATTCAATTCCTCGACAGTAGTTTCAGTATTTCCTTTTAAAGCACATTTAGACAACAAATCATAATACTCATTCTCAATATCCACCCACTTCTTCGTTTCAATACTTTTACATATTTGTTGAAGGAAAGGACATGTCCAATAATCGCATAAATCTTTATCTTCCTTGGCTATACTTATAACGTCATTTGGATTCCATGGGACCAAGGGATTTTTCCTCTGGTAGCGAAATCCCCATACATACGCCCAATTTGCCAAATTAACGCTTTCTTTTAATTTGAATGAGCACAATCCGTCCGTCTCTGTTTTATTTAGGCCATGCAAAAGTTTCTCCCCCCAGTCCTTCCAATACCAGTCAATAAAATTTTTATAACTGGTTTTAAGACCGTGGGCCAAATCGAATCCATTTCCTATGAGAACTATTCTAT